>SWCA01009052.1_pt2 | contig 94903 bp, 92 predicted proteins | sample 4692961 | NCBI WGS metagenome assembly SWCA01 (sample SAMN10267275, study PRJNA491770) | bioreactor metagenome | isolation source: DHS bioreactor inoculated with | place: Japan: off Shimokita Peninsula | reverse complement strand
TCGGCAAAGAAACCCTTCCTCTTTCATATTGGAGGTTCTTCTCCTTAGCAATGAAAGACTACCTTTTTCTTTGCACCTCTATTTATGCAACTTGATTTTTACTTTTATACTAATAGTATGTGTCTCAAGAAATGAATATTACTATTTGTGGTATTATTTTTGCATTTTATAATATTCTGAATTTTCAACTTTATATTTTGATTATATATTTTGCTCTTTGGTTTTGTCAATAACAAATATTCAACTTATTTCTATATTTGTTATATCATGTAATATTTTGTTGATCTTCTACGCTTTTGCCATGTTACTTTCTTTTAATGCTTTCAATTCTTCTACAAGCTGTGGAATAACTTTATTTACATCACCTACGATTCCCACGTCTGCAACTTCAAATATTGGTGCATCCATGTTTTTATTGATAGCAATGATAAATTCAGACTCTTCCATCCCTGCAATATGCTGTATTGCTCCAGAAATACCACACGCTATGTATAGATCCGGTCTTACTGTTTTTCCTGTTTGTCCTACTTGTCTAGCACTGTCCATTATGCCCGCATCGATGACAGCACGAGAAGCAGATACAGTTCCTCCTAATTCTTTTGCTAATGCTTCTAAAGATTCAAAGTTTTCTTTATTTCCAACACCTCTACCACCAGAAACTAAAACTTTTGCATCTTCAATGTTAACCTTTTGCTTTTCTTCTTTCACTACTTCTAATATTTCTACATTTACATCTTCTTGAACAATATGGGCATTATATTCTTCTATGTTTCCTTTTCTTGATGTATCTCTCTCTATTTTCTGCATTACGCCTGGTCTTACGGTAGACATTTGTGGTCTGTGCTCAGGGCATATAATCGTAGCCATTATGTTTCCACCAAAAGCAGGTCTTGTCATGAGTAAATTCTTATTTTCTTCATCAATATCTAAAGAAGTACAATCTGCTGTAAGTCCTGTGTGTACTCTAGCAGAAACTCTAGGCGCTAAATCTCTTCCTATTGCAGTTGCTCCAATTAATATAATTTCTGGTTTTTTCTCATTAATAAGACTTGTAAATACCTTTGTATAAGGCTCTGTCATATATATGTCAAGGTTTTTATCTTCTACCACAATTACATCATCTGCTCCATAATAGATTAATTCATTCACTTCTCCTTTTACTTCATCTCCTAATATAACGGCTGTAAGGGTTGTTTCTAATTTATCTGCTATTTCTCTTCCTTTTCCCAAAAGCTCTAAAGAAACATTTTGCACTTTCTTATCTCTTTGCTCAACAAATATCCAGACTCCTTTATATTCTCCAATACTCAACTTTATTCCCTCCCTCGATTAAATGATATATTTTTCTTTTAACTTCTCAACAATTATTTTAGCTCCTTCTTTTGCATCTACATCAAATACTTTTCCTGCAACTTTTGCTCCTTTTGTGAAAGATTTTTTTACTTTTGTTGGAGAACCTTTTAATCCTATGTTTTCTAAGTCAACTTCTATATCTTTCAAATTCCACACCTTAATTTCTTTTTCTCTATACGCATCAAACACTCCTGATACACTCATATATCTAGGCTGATTCATCTCTTTTAGTGTTGTAATAAGACATGGTGTTTTTATTTTTATTTTATGATATCTATCTTCAAATACTCTTTTTACAATAATTCCTCCCTCAGCAAGTTCTAGATCCTCTACATAACTTACTTGTGGAAGACCTAAATGTTCTGCTATTTGAGGTCCAACCTGCGCTGTATCTCCATCTATCGCTTGTCTTCCTGCAATAATAAGATCATACTCTAATTTTTTAAGGGCTCCTGCTATGGTACTAGAAGTTGCCCATGTATCCGCTCCTGCAAAGGCTCTATCTGTTAAAAGGATAGCTTCATCTGCTCCCATGGCTAATGCTTCTCTTAAAGCTTCTTCTGCTTGAGGCGGTCCCATTGTAATTACAGTGATATGAGCACCCATTTTATCTTTTAATACAAGAGCTGCTTCAATACCACTTTTATCATCTGGATTGATAATACTTGGTATTCCTTCTCTAATTAATGTTCCAGTTTTAGGATCTAGTCTTACTTCTGTAGTATCTGGAACTTGCTTCATACAAACTACTATTTTCATATTCAAATCCCCCTTACCTTATTTCATTACACTCGCTGCAATAACCATTCTTTGTACTTCTGATGTACCTTCATAAATCTCTGTAATTTTAGCATCTCTTAGCATTCTTTCTACTGGATATTCCCTTGTATATCCATATCCTCCGTGAAGTTGTACTGCTTTTACCGTAACATCCATTGCCATTTCAGATGCGTGTAATTTTGCCATAGCAGCTTCTTTAGAGTAATTTTCTTGCGTATCCTTTGCTTTTGCTGCTTTATAAACAAGCATTCTCGAAGCTTCTACATTCGTACTCATATCTGCAATTTTAAATTGTGTATTTTGAAAAGCACCAATGGCTCTACCAAATTGTTTTCTCTCTTTTACATAAGTTATTGTCTCATCTATAGCCCCTTGCCCTATTCCAAGTGCTTGAGCTGCAATACCTATACGTCCTCCGTCTAAAGTTTTCATTGCTATCTTAAAGCCTTTTCCTTCTTTTCCAAGTAAATTTTCTTTTGGAATTTTGCAATTTTCAAAGATAAGTTCACAAGTAGAAGATCCTTTGATTCCTAATTTTGCTTCTTTTTTTCCTATACTAAATCCTGGTGTATCCGCTTCAACAATGAAGGCAGTTATTCCCTTTGTTCCTTTGGTTTTATCTGTCATGGCCATTACGATATATGTATGTGCATATCCTGCATTCGTTATAAATATTTTAGAACCGTTTAGTATGTAATGATCTCCCTCTAAAACTGCTGTAGTTTGTTGTGCTGATGCATCTGTTCCTGCATTTGGTTCTGTTAATCCAAAAGCCCCCAATTTTTCTCCTTTTGCAAGAGGAATTAAGTATTTTTCTTTTTGTGCCTCTGTACCAAATTCATAGATTGGTGCTGCACATAAAGAAGTATGGGCTGACACGATTACCCCTGTGGTTCCACAAACTCGAGATAATTCTTCTACAGCCATAGCATAAGCTAAATTATCTCCACCTGCACCACCATATTTTTTAGGAAAAGGTATTCCCATAAAGCCATACTTTGCTAGTTTTTTCACTGTTTCTACTGGAAATACTTCTTTTTCGTCTACCTCATGTGCTAAAGGCTTCACTTCAGTCTCTGCAAATTCTCTATACATCTTTCGAAGCATATTGTGCTCTTTTGAAAAACAAAAATCCATAAAACTTCCCCCTTTATACGTAATAATTAATATTTCAAAACGAAAAAGCACTGAAGAATTTTCAGTGCTTTTTGACATAATAAAAAACGCCATTATGCAATGAAAATCTTCATTTTCACTGCATAAATAGCGCTCCAAATCTAACGATATGGCAGTAAATGGGCTCTATGCTCATCCACCAAGAACCATATTCAAGAACGAATATGTTCTTTCGGCAAAGAAACCCTTCATCTTTAATATCAGAGGTTCTTCTCCTTTACAATTAAAGACTACCTTTTTCCTCGCTCCTCTATTTATGCAACAACTCTTCTTTTTTAGTATGCTTTACAAATTGTGCGAAATAATTCATTAAAATCAACTATTTCGACAATTTCGAATTTTTTCTCGTTTTCTATTATTTATTATATATATTTTGTTTTATATTTGTCAATCTATTTTTTTATATTTTTCAAAATAAAAAAAGCACAGATTTTATCTCCATGCTTTATTTGAATAGTCCTTTTTTTCTTACATTTCTCCAATCTAAATCTCCTCTTTGTAATGCTTTTATAAAAATTTCAGCAGAAGCAAGATTTGTAGCAATCGGCACATGATGTACATCACAAAGTCTAATTAAAGCTTGTATATCTGGTTCATGAGACTGAGCCGTTAAAGGATCTCTTAAAAAAATAACTAGATCCATTTCCTCTTCACTAATTTTAGCGCCTATCTGTTGATCTCCACCTAAAGGTCCTGATAAGAATCGATTTATATTCATACCTGTAGCTTCTTGTATTCTTTTTCCAGTAGTTCCCGTTGCATATAAGGTGTATTTCTCTAATATTGCTTTATAAGCCAAAGTAAAATTAACCATAATTTCTTTCATGTTATCGTGTGCAATCAATGCAATATTCATATTTTACATCTCCTTTTAGAAATTTATTTTTTTTCTTCTCATAGAAACATTTAAAACCAATCCTAAAGCCATCATACTGGTCACCATGGAACTTCCTCCATAACTTACAAAAGGAAGGGTTACTCCTGTTACTGGCATTAAGCCTACAGTCATTCCTATATTTTGAATAATTTGATATAAAAACATAAATAAAACACCTACTGCAATGAGGGTTCCATAAAAATCTTTTGCATCTTTTGCTATTTTTAAAATTCTAATTAAAAATAATAAAAACAGTAAAAGAAGCAATAAACCTGCAATCAATCCCAATTCTTCTCCTAAAACAGCAAATATAAAATCGGTTTCTTGTACAGGAAGAAAGTTATACTGATTTTGTGTTCCCTTATAGAGCCCTTTTCCAAATATTTTTCCTGAACCAATTGCAATCATAGACTGAATCACTTGCCAATTTCCCGGAAATCTATCATCTCCAGGATGCAAAAATGCATCTATTCTTATTCTTTGGTGGGGTTTTAAAAACTGATACACAATTGGAATAGCAAGTATACTTCCAAGTGCTCCATATCCAATTATTTTAGCATTTAATCCTGTTACAAAAGTCATTCCAAAAATAATAGATATAAACACAATAGCAGTTCCAAGATCTGGCTGTTTCAAAATCATTAACAGTATAGGCGCTGCATATAATCCTATTGGAATTAAATCCTTAAATGCGTTTAATTGATCCTTTTTGTTTTCTAAAAATTTTGCAAAACTCATAATAAAGCCTAGCTTTACAATCTCTGATGTTTGTAAATCAATAGGCCCAAGTTTAATCCATGATCTTGCCCCAGCATGAGCTACTCCAAGCCCTGGAATGTATACAGCAAGTAATAATAGGATATTGAGTATATATATTTCTTTATAGTATTTTCCTATTTTATTGTAATCAAATAAAAGCATGACGAAAATAACCCCTATTCCTACCATAAAGGCTATTCCCTGTACAGTCAGCTGCTTCATACTACCTGACTCGTTTACATGGGTAGCACTACTTATAATAATCATTCCTATGGTAAATATAAGCAGTACATCTAAAATAAGCAGCCAATCTAGTTCTTTAAATATTTTAAGCTCCATTTTCATGACATCACCTACTGAAAAAATATAGGGAAATCCATCTTTAGGACTTCCCGATGATCTTTTATCTTATCCCTTCTTTTAGTTTTTTTATTGGAATATTTGCAACAAGTGCTGACATAGAAGATCCATCTTCTTCTCCTCTAGATTTGGCCATCTTTACTTCCAAACCATTCTCATCTATCTCTATATAATCAGATATAACTCTAATTAAATCATCTTTGATCATATCTAGAAATCTAGGAGAACAATCTGCTCTATCATGAACCAAAACTAATTTGAGTCTTTCTTTTGCTACGTTTTTACTTGTTTTTGATTCACTCCCAAACATTTTAAATAAATCTAACATAGCTATCACCCCTATTTAGCAAGTCCAAATATTTTTTTGAGCTTATTCATAAAAGAATCTTGCGTTTCTATGTTTAGAAACGGAACTTCTTCACCCATTATTCTTTTACATATATTTCTATAAGCCTGTCCAGCTAGGGACTTATTTTCTGTTACGGCAGGTTCTCCTCTATTGGTAGATATAATAATCGTTTCATCATCTGGTACAACACCAATTAAATCGATGGCTAAAATATCAATAATATCTTCCATATTCATCATATCTCCACGTTTCACCATTTCAAGTCTTACTCTATTAATGATCAATCTTGGGTCATGCACATCATTAGCTTCTAAAAGCCCTATAATTCTGTCTGCATCTCTTACAGCTGAAACTTCAGGTGTAGTAACAACAACTGCTTTGTCTGCTCCTGCTATGGCATTTTTAAATCCCTGCTCTATCCCAGCAGGGCAATCAATCAAAACATATGCAAAGGATTCTTTTAACTGGTTGCATAAATTTTTCATTTGTTCTGGAGAAACTGCATTTTTATCTCTAGTTTGAGCAGCAGGTAAAAGATATAGATTTTCAAATCTTTTGTCTTTAATTAAAGCTTGCTTTAGTCTGCAAGTTCCTTCTACTACATCTACAATATCATACACAATTCTATTTTCCAATCCCATAACAACATCCAAATTTCTAAGTCCAATATCTGCATCCACTACCACCGTTTTTTTTCCAGATAAGCTCAGTGCTGTACCTAAGTTAGCAGTTGTGGTTGTTTTTCCAACGCCACCTTTTCCTGATGTAATTACAATGACTTCACCCATTAAATTCCCCCCATTCTTGCCTATTTCCTATTTAAATATGGTTCTATCGTAATACAATGGTCCTTTATAATAGCTATTTCAGGACAATTTGGTTTTTGGAAATTTTCCTCTGGGGCGATGGCTATAATATCTGCTATTCTTAGCTGCATTGGATCTAAATTGTAAGCTACAACAAAAGCGCTTCTATTGCCATTTGCTCCTGCGTGTACAACTCCTCTTAAAGATCCCATGATGATTACATTTCCATTGGCTACTACTTCCCCTCCAGGATTTATATCTCCAATCACCACTACATTTCCATTAAATTTTATTTTTGTTCCAGATCTTAAAGTACTTCTTATAAATTTAGTGCTTCCTTCTTGTATTCCTTGAAATGCTTCTTTCTTTTCTTCTTCCTCTACAAACTGAACTTCAAATTTTGAGATAAGCATATCTTGAAGTGCTATTTTTTCTATATCGCTTAATCCAGCACAATTGATTGAAGCGATTTTTGCTCCTTTAAAAAAGTTTTTAGAAGACTCCATTTTCTCTGAAAGATTTTCTTTTATTGTTTCAAAATCACCACATTCTTTTATGTTAATGAATAGTCCTTTTTTACTTCCTTTGAATTCTATCCTGTTTTGTATTTCTTTTTTGCTTCCTTTAAATTTTATAACCTCTCCTAAAGCCATATTTACGCCTCCAAAAGACTTTATATTTTTAATTCTTCAAAGTTTCTATAAATCCTTCTTTATCTTTTCAATTCTTCCATTAAATTTAGCTTTTGCTTTACATTCTCTGTATCTTCTTTTTTTAATCCAAAGTATTGTGCAATAATATCTCTAGTTATGGGTGCTGCATATCCTCCATGCCCCCCTTGAAATATCATAGATACAATGGCTATTTCAGGTTCATCATATGGCGCAAAAGATACAAACCATGCAAAGTTATCATAGGTATCCTTAAATCGATTTATTTCATCATAGGTTAAGGATGGATTTAAAGCAAATAAAGCCTTTCTAATATAGTATTCTTCCGATTGTTTTCCTTTATCTTCTTTTTTATATTTCTCTGAAAGTTTTATTGCTTCTGTTGGATTCACTTTAAAGCTTCCTATATGAGAAAGAAGATATTCTGCTTCATCTTTTGTTGGGATTCTTCCACTTTTTTGCGCTGTTCCTGTTTTTGCCCCTACAGAAATAGGAAATTTTCCAAAAGTAGCTCTTGCCGTACCTTCTTCTGTAACATCTAGCATTCCTTTTTTTAGATAATCTAGATTTTTATAATCATTTAGAGGTATTCTTTCCCTTTTTCTCTCTGTTTTTTCTATTTTCATCTTGTCATAAGATTCTACTTTGTCCACTACCGTAACTTTATTTTTATATCCTCCATTCACCATAGTTGCAATATAGTTTGTCATTTGAAGAGGCGTATACGCATGTGCTCCTTGTCCTATAGATAAGTTAAAGGTATCTCCTGTTTTCCACGACGCTTGATTAAAATAATCGAATTTAACTAAATCAGCAACCTCACCAATTTTATCTTCTTTTATTTTTAACTTCTCAAGCCTTTTCATGATAGTTCCTCTACCAGGATTTTCTTCTATCCAGCTTATAATCTCATTTATTCTTTTTTCATATTCTTCTTCTTTATCACTTATATCTTCAAAATAATCCCTTAATTTTCTGTGAAGAGCATAATCTAAAGCACTTTTCATACTTTTCATTTTTGCCTCTGGATTTGGTACTTTTCCGGGTATTTCTTCTATTTCTATTCCTGTTTTTTCATCTAATCCAAATAGTCTAGCATACTTTAAAACTTCCTCTACATTCATTTTTACTGGAAGCGGTTTATTTCTACTATAATCATACCCGCTACTTACACAATAAAAATAATAGTTACAAGATTGTTCTATTGCTTTATATAAGTTTACCGCACCATGATTTCCATGTCTTTCATTCCATATCCAACATCCAAAGGATCTATTTCCAAGCATAATATATCCTTTATCCGTAATTTTATATTCTGGATCTAACCCATTTTCCACTCCAGCAAGGCCCGTTATCATTTTGAAAGTGGATCCTGGTTGAACAGAAGTAAAAGCCGCAATGTTATAAAGGGGTTTTGGTGCTAATGGGTTATTTGGATTTTCAGGAAGTAATGTTTGCATGTCCTCACTCGTTATTCCCGTAGTAAATAAATTAGGATCATAATCTGGATAACTGGCCATGGCAAGCACTTCTCCTGTTTTTACATCTAAGGCTACAACTGCTCCAGAAGTTGCTTTAGTGAATATTCTCTTACTATCTCTAAGGCGCACATTTCCCCAAGGACTTTCATAAATTCCTCCAGTTTGTATTGCTTTTAGTACATTTGCCAATGAATTCTCTGCTGTTTTTTGTAAATCTTTATCTATGGTTAAATATACTGTATCTCCTGGAATAGGATTTTTCATTTCTATTTTCTTAATAAGTCTTCCAGATGCATCTACTTGTACTTTTTTATATCCTTTTTCTCCATGCAAAACATTTTCATATTTTTTTTCTATTCCCGTCTTACCAATCATATCACTTATACTATATCCATTTTGTTTTATGTAATTATCAATTTCTTCTTGCTGAGATATTTTCCCAATTTGTCCTAATATATGAGAAGATAAATTCCCATTAGGATAATATCTTATCGGTTCTACTTCTATCCCTACTCCAGGAAGCTCCATAGCTAACTCTTCTATTTTAGATACTGTGTCTTGGCTCACATCTAATGCAATTTTGATTGGTTGATATTGCAAGTACCCTTGAGATTTTAATAAATCTCTCACTACAAGTATTTTTCTAGCTTTCTCTGCAGTTAAATTTTCTGGTATTTCATAATACTTTCTAATCTCACTAAAAGCATCTTGAGGAGAAATTTTTTCATTTTTTATCTTATATCGATACAGCCACTCTTCTTTTTTTACTTCTTCTGCAAATTTCCATTTAGATACAAATATAGGGGGATAATATCCATTTTCATTCAATAGTTTTTGAAGTTCTACCTTATCTGTATCTTTGTTTACAGTCAAAGTTCCATCCTTAATAAGATTATCTACCAAAAAATAAAAGCTTTCTCTTGCATTATAATAGGATGGTATATTATTTCGTACCTTCCATTCTTCTATTTTTTGATCATATGCATAATCATATTTTCCATTTTCCATTATAATAGGAAATTCATCTATAAACTTTTCTCCATTTCGTTCTAATATTTCCATTAATTTCATGGAAATTTCATTAGAATTCCCATTTTTCATTTCATCTTTTAGTATTTGAACCGTAAAAGAAGGTCTGTTTCCAGCTAGAAGTCTTCCATATCGATCTCTAATTTCACCTCTAGGTGCTTCTATTGGTATTTTTTTGTACACTGCATTTTCTGCTATCTTATAATACTCTTCTCCTTTAATGGTTGTCATATACATTAATCTTAAAGCAATAATAGAAAAAATCACCACAAATGCAAAGCTCAGTATATCAAATCGATCTTCAAATTTTCTCTTTTTCATGATTCATCACCACTAAATATGTTCTATTTTTTTTAAAAAAGGTACCAAAGCCTTATACGCCACTAAAGTCCCTAGAATATTTAAAAAAGGTATGAGAATTAACCCTTTATAAATAAAAACCATCATTTTCTCATTATGAAATAGAGCATTAGTAAAACTAAATTTTACAATAGACTCTATAAGGGTAGAAAACCCTACCAAAATAACCATGGTCATAACATTATCTTTAAAAATTTTATCTTTTAATATGCCATATAAATATGCGATTAGAAAAAATAAAAGCCCATATAGTCCCAAAATTCTTCCAATTAGAACATCCTTTAACAATCCTAATATAAGCCCAATCATCGCCCCTTCATTTTTCTTTAAAAATAAGGGAATAATGCTAATATATATGAGAAGTATGTTCATACTAACTCCAAATATATGAAAATAGTTCAAAACACTATTTTCTAATATAACGAATACCGTTCCTATCAATATCAATATAAAATTTTTCATTTCAATCCCTCTTTACTCTATAACCCTAGGCTTTAATATTAAAACTTTATCCAGTTTTTTGAAATTAGTATAAGGTTTTACTTTTATGTATTTTAGAAGATTATTTTTGTCCTCTATTACTTTTTCTACTTCTCCTACTCGTATTCCTTTGGGATATATTCCTATTCCTGAAGTAATAATAATATCTCCTGGAACCACTTTATATTTTATGTCAAATAAATAGCCTTTTAGATATCCTTCAAAATTTTCACTAGAATCCATAGATATATTTTGGCTTAATACTCCAGTATATTCTCCTTTTCTCAGAACTTCAAAGCTTACAGCAGATTTATTATTTAGTATAGAAATTGCCTTGGCATAATTGTTAGAAACCTCATACACTTTTCCTACAAGACCTTCTCCAGAGATAACAATGCTATCCTTTGTTACTCCATGATTTTTTCCTGCTGAGATAGTAAATGTAGTATACCAGTTTCCATCATTTTTGCTCACCACAGAAGCACTTATATATTCTCGATTATAATTTTCTTCTGTATAATTTAAGGCTTTCTTTAAGGTTGTCAAAGACTCTAATTCATCTCTTTTTAAATCCACTTCTACTATTTTTTTCTTTAATGCCTCATTTTCTTTTGACAGTTTATCAATTTCTTTAATATTTTTTCTATAGCTTAAAATTCCAGAAACATTCTCCTCTATCACACTAAAAACTCGGTTGATTCCTCTTTGAACAGGAGAAAATAAATCTAAAGCACCTTTTGATATAGGATTGTCTCCTTTTCCACGAATAGACATCCCTATAATTATAAGTAGAGTGATAGCAATTAAAATAAATGCTATCACTTCTTTATTCAATTTCTTTTCCTTTCTTTTTTTGCTTCTCACCCTATCACCATCTCTTAATTTTTTCTGCTATACATCATAAGTACTTTGTCAAAAATTTCTTTATCTTCTACAGATTTTCCCGTTCCTATGGCTACACAATCTAAAGGATTTTCTGCAACATGCACAGGCATACCAGTCTCTTTCATAATCAATTCATCTAAACCTTTTAGGAGTGCGCCTCCACCAGTAAGCATGATACCATTTTCCATAATATCAGAAGCAAGCTCAGGTGGTGTTTTTTCAAGGGTAGCTTTTATTCCCTCTAATATGCTTGTTATAGGTTCTCTTAAAGCTTCTCTTACTTCTGAACTTGTAATTTCTATTGTTTTAGGAAGACCGGAAACTAAATCTCTTCCTCTTATTTCCATTATCGATTCATTTTCTTCTTTAAATGCGGACCCTATCCCTATTTTTACTTCTTCCGCAGTTCTTTCCCCTATCATTAAATTATATTCTTTTTTTACATAATTCACAATAGATTCATCTAATTCATCTCCGCCTATTCGAATAGATTTTGCAGTAACAATTCCACCTAAGGATATTACCGCTATCTCACTGGTTCCTCCTCCTATGTCTACAATCATATTTCCTGAAGGTTCCTCTACTCTGAGTCCTGCTCCGATAGCTGCTGCCATAGGCTCTTCTATTAAATAAGCATCTCTTGCTCCAGCTTGTCGTGCGGCTTCTTCTATTGCTCTTTTTTCTACTTCTGTTACCCCATAAGGAACACATACAGCTATTCTAGGGCTTATTAATGATTTTTTAGGATATGCTTTTTTTATAAAATAGCGAAGCATGGATTGAGTTACATCAAAATCTGCAATTACTCCATCTTTCATTGGTCTTATGGCTACAATGTTGCCAGGAGTTCTTCCTATCATCTTTTTTGCTTCTTCTCCTACGGCTAAAACTTCTTTATTATCATCTCTTATGGCTACAACAGAAGGTTCTCTTACTACAATACCTTTTCCTCTTACATAAACTAATGTATTTGCTGTTCCTAAATCTATTCCCATATCTTTTGACATGACGTCAAAAAAACCTGCTTTTTTTTGTTTGACTGGCTTGTTTTTCATGAAAATCCACCTTTCTACATTAATAATTTTTCTTTAAAGCTAAAATATACTCCATCTCCAAATATGATATGATCTATAATTTCTATTCCTAATATTTTCCCTGCATCTACAAGCCTTTGGGTAATATTTTTATCTTCTCTACTTGGTTCTGGATTTCCAGAAGGATGATTATGTATGAGAATCATCTTATTTGCACTTCTTTTTATTGCTTCTACAAATACCTCTCTTGGATGTACAATAGATGCATTAAGAGAACCTATGGATACTTCAACATCCGATATAATTTCATTTTTTGTATTCAGAAGAATAACCTTAAAAAATTCTTTTCTAAGATATCGAAATTCCTCCATATAAATACGACTTATATCCTCTGGCGTTCCTATTTTAAGTCGGTTCTTTATACTCGCTTTTCCTATTCTTTTCCCCAGTTCTAAAGCCGCTACTATTTCACAAGCTTTTGCCATTCCTATTCCTTTTACTTTTGTGAGTTCTTCTACTGTAGTGTTGGCAAGGCTTCTTATTCCTTCTACCTTGTCCATATTAATTATATAATTGGCAAGCTCAACAGCAGACATTTCTCTATTTCCTGTTCTAAGGAGTATTGCTAAAAGTTCTGCATTTGATAAATATGCAGGACCTTTTAAAATCATCTTTTCTCTTGGTCTTTCATTAACGGCCATTTTTTTCATATTTCCCTTTTCTCTATGGCCCATAATTCTTCCTCCTAATTTTATATAATATTTATGCAAAAATGTCTATATAAAATTTTTCCTAATTTTCCAATAGGCAGACCGACTACATTGAAATAATCTCCTTCAATTTTTTCTACTAATAAGGAGCCATATCCTTGAATTCCATAGGCGCCTGCTTTATCTAACGGTTCTTTTGTTTTTATATACCTCATTATCATATCGTCATCTAATTCTCTCATTTTTACTTTTGTTACTTCATAATCCACTATTTTTTTATGATCAGAAATTCTAATAATGCTTATGCCTGTTATTACTTCGTGATATTTCCCAGACAATTTTTTAAGCATATTAAAAGCGTCTCTTTCATTCTCTGGTTTCCCAAGAATTTCCTTATCTAGTACTACAATAGTATCTGCTCCAATGATAATGTCTTTTTCATCTATTTTATTTGCCACATCTATTGCTTTCTGAAGAGACAAACCCATGGCTATTATGGAAGGTTTTTCTTTTTCATCTACAAATTCCTGCACATTACTTTTGATTACCTTAAAATCTATATTTAAATTAGATAATAATTCTTTTCTTCTTGGAGAAGCAGATGCTAATATCAAACTCATGAAATCACCTCTTTTATATTGTCCTAATCTAGTTTATCATTAAGAATCCAAAAATACAATAAGGTGTGGAAGTCCCACACCTTATATCTTTACCTTTTATTAAAATTTTATAGCTTTTTTAGGGCATTTTTTAGCACATACCCCACACCCTATACATTTATCTTCTTTTACAATATGTTTTCCTTTTAATTCTCCTTCTATTGCTTCAACAGGACAATTCTTTTTACATATTGTACATCCAACACAACTTTCTTCTATTACTACAGCTTTCTTTCTGCTGTTTATATCTCCAGATATAGCTTTTGTTGGACATTTTTCTACACACACCATACATTGGGTACATTTCGTATAATCTATTTTAGCTAAATTATTTTCAAAAGTGATAGCTTCAAAAGGACAGGATTTTACGCATAACTTACATCCTATGCATCCTACAGCGCATTTTGATTTTACTTCTTTTCCAAATTCCTTACTGTTACATTCAACGACTACCTCTTGGCTATAAGGCTTCCAAGCAATTACTGCTTTAGGGCAAACCTCTAAGCATTTCCCACAAGCAACACATTTATCTTTATCTATATGCGCTATTCCATCTTGAATGGTAATGGCTCCAAATTGACACACATTTACACATGTTCCAAGTCCTAAACATCCATATTGGCAGGATTTAGAACCTCCAGATACCATAGCTGCTGCTCTACAGTCTTTTATTCCATAGTATTCTGATTTATCTTTTGCATTATTGCATGTACCTTTACAGATAACTTTTGCTACTTTTTTTTCTCCTGCATCTGCTTGTATTCCCATTATTTCTCCTATTTTAGAAGCAGTTTCTGCTCCTCCTACAGGACATGCATTTACAGGAGCATCTCCATTTACAATAGCAGTAGCAAGTCCTCCACAACCAGGAAAACCACATCCTCCACAATTTGCTCCAGGTAGCGCTTCATTTATGGCTTCTACTCTTGGATCCACCTCCACAGCAAATTTTTTAGAGGCGTATGCAAGTCCTGATCCAAATAAAAGACCCATAGCACCTAAACTAATGACAGAATTTATAATTAAAGACATTTCTTTCACCTCCTATTTAACTAGTCCTGTAAATCCTAGAAATGCGATAGACATAAGACTTGCTGTAATTAACGCAATAGGAAATCCTTTGAAAAGTTCTGGTATATCCGCAATTTCAAGTCTCTCTCTTATACCTGCAAACAGAACAATTGCAAGAGTAAATCCAACTGCAGCTGAAAATCCATTAAATGTTGTTTCTATTAAATTATAATTACTTTGAATATTTAGTATTGCAACCCCTAAAACAGCACAGTTTGTAGTAATAAGTGGTAAGAAAACTCCTAATGATTGATATAAAGTAGGACTCATCTTTTGTATAACCATTTCAACAAATTGAACAAGAGATGCAATTACTAATATAAAAGCTATCGTCTGCAAAAACTCTATTCCTAAAGCAATTAATAGTTTCTGAACAAAATAAGTGATGACAGAAGCTAAAGTCATAACAAAAGTAACTGCCATTCCCATTCCTACTGCTGTTTCAACTTTCTTAGAAACACCAAGGAAAGGACATATCCCTAAAAATCTCGACATAACAAAGTTATTTACGAGTATAGAACTGACCATTATGATAAATATCTCTTTCATCTATATCCCTCCTAGTTGGCTTTTTTTGCCATCATTTTATTAAACAAAGCAAGAAGTAATCCTAATGCCAAGAATGCACCTGGAGGTAATATCATGATTAATGCCGGTTTATATGCAGCACCAAGTAAAGGAATATTAAATATACTACCATTACCGAATAATTCCCTTACTATTCCAAGTATAGTAAGAGACATAGTGAAACCAAGTCCCATTCCTAACCCATCTATAACAGAAGAAACTGGTCCATTTTTAGAAGCAAAACTTTCTGCTCTAGCAAGTATTAAACAGTTAACAACGATCAATGGAATAAATAGTCCTAGTTTTTTATCAAGAGCAGGAACATACGCTTTTAAAAGCATTCCTACCATGGTAACGAATGTTGCAATTACAACAATAAAAGCCGGAATTCTTATTTTAGAAGGTATCACCTTTCTAAGTAAAGATATAGCTAAATTTGAACACATTAATACTACCGTTGTAGCAAGACCCATACCCATTCCATTTTCAGCTGAAGTGGTTACTCCTAAAGTTGGACACATTCCTAAAACTTGAACAAATATAGGATTTTCACTTAAAATCCCATTTTTAAATATTTTACCTAGTTTCATATTTTCACCCCCAAGCTATTTTAAAATTTCATTGTATAATTTCATCGCTTCATTCACACCAGCTGTAACTGCTTTTGAAGTTATAGTTGCTCCAGATATTGCAACAATTTCATTTTCTTTTGGCCCAGGATTTTTTATGACTTCTATATTCTGTTCTACACGCTTTCCCTTATATTGACCTTTGAAAGCTTCATCTGCAGCTTTTGCTCCAAGTCCTGGTGTTTCTGCATGATTTCCTATTTTTACCCCATGAATTGTTCCATCGTTTCCTATTCCGATCATCACTTCAACCTCTCCTGCATAGCCCTTTGGAACGGTCTTAATGGTGTATCCTACAACTTCATTTCCCTCTAATCCTTGATATACTTCTTTAATCATAGAAGAATCTATTTTCTTATCTTCAACCATCTTAAATTCCTTCGCTTCAGGTAATACTTCTTGGCGAGCAATGGTATTTGCCTGTTCATTTTGCTTTTCTATAACAGGTAAAGTAATATTATTAGTAAATCCAAGAACTACAGCAGATACTGCTGAAATAACCAAAAGAATAATACCAAGTTTTGCGATTTCCTTCATTATTTCGCCACCTCCCCAAAAACTCTAGGGCTTGTATATTTATCAATTAGTGGTGCTGCTACATTCATCAAAAGAATAGAATAAGAAACTCCTTCTGGATATCCTCCATACAGTCTTATCACAGTAGTTAAAACACCGCATCCTATTGCATATATAATTTGCCCCTTATGGGTAACAGGAGATGAAGCATAATCTGTTGCCATAAAGAAAGCCCCTATCATTAATCCTCCAGCAAATAGATGATACACAGAATTCATTACATCAAATCCACCGAATAGCAAGGTTAAGACAAATACTGTTCCAATATAATAAGCTGGTATCACATATGTTATTACCCTTCTATAAAGAAGATAAATTCCTCCAATAATGAGTAACAGGGCAGACGTTTCCCCTATACATCCTCCTATATTTCCTATAAATAGATTCAGAATACTTGGTTTTGCAGCACCTACAGCTTCTGCTCCTTTAATAATAGCAAGTGGCGTAGCTGTAGAAACTGCATCCGCTCCTGGAGTTACCCAACTTGTCATCTCTACAGGCCAAGAAGCAAGAAGCATGGCACGAGCAGCAAGGGCTGGGTTCATAAAATTATGTCCAATACCTCCGAATAATTGCTTTACAATAATAATTGCAAATATAGATCCTATAAAAGGAAGCCACCATGGCGCTGATGCTGGTATATTAAATGCAAGTAAAAGTCCGGTAACCACTGCTGACCAATCATTAATCGTTACTTCTTTTCCCATGGCTTTTTGTATTAAAGCTTCTGATAAAACTGCTCCTAGTAAAGCAGACAATATAACTACTAATGCTCCCATTCTAAAATAATAAATAGATGCTAATGTTGCTGGAAGCAATGCTATTACAACATCCCTCATTATAGTAGATGTATCTTCGTTAGATCTTAAATGAGGGGAAGATGAAATTATAAGCTTTGTATCCATTATCTTACCTCCTTACTACTTATTTTCTTTTCTCTTTTTAGCAATAATTTCTCGTTTTGCTACTCTGATAGATTGAAGTAATGGTCTCTTTGACGGACATATAAAAGAACATGATCCACATTCAATACAATCTAAAGCTTTATATTCTTCTGCTTTACCAAAATTATATTTTAAAGAATGGGCGCTAATATATAATGGTTGTAAAAATGCCGGACATATTTCAACACATTTTCCACATCGAATACAATTTTTCGGTTGTGGGAGTGTAGCATCTTTCTTATTTAGACATAATATACCTGATGCTCCCTTTGTAACGGGTACTTCTAAAGAATATTGAGCAAGTCCCATCATAGGTCCTCCCATAATCACTTTTCCTGGTTCTTCTTTAAATCCTCCACATTGATTGATTATTTCACTAAACAAGGTTCCTACTTTAATCAGTAGATTTTGAGGTTCTTTAATGGCACTTCCAGTAATTGTCGTGATTCTCTCGATTAAAGGCATTCCTGTTTTTATGGTTTTTGCTACTTGTGCTGCCGTTCCCACATTGTTCACAACAACTTTCGCTTCCATTGGAAGTCCACCAGAAGGTACTTCTCTTTTTGTACAAGCATAGATAAGTTGTTTTTCTGCTCCTTGTGGATATTTAGTTCTTAATCCCACCACTTCAATATTCTTTTCATTTTGAGCAGCTTTTTTCATAACTTCTATGGCATCTGGTTTATTATCCTCTATACCAATATATCCTTTTTGAACATTCAAAACTTTCATAATGGCCTTTAATCCATCTACCACATCTTCAGGACTTTCAAGCATAAGTCTGTGGTCCGCAGTTAGATAAGGCTCGCATTCTGCTCCATTTAATATTACCGTGTCTATTTCTTTATCTTTTGGGGGAGATAACTTTACATGCGTTGGAAATGTTGCTCCTCCCATACCAACTATTCCGGCTTCCTTTATTATTTCTAATATTTCTGCTCCACTTAAAGAATCTATATCTCCTTTCGGGATAACGCTTTCATGGACTTCATCTGCAAAATCATTTTCAATAATAACGCATAAAGAACTCCCTCCAGGGGTTAGACATTCTTTAATCCCTTTTACGATTCCGGACACCGAAGAATGTATAGGTGCTGAAACAAACCCTTGAGGTTCTCCAATTTTTTGACCTACTTTCACCTTATCTCCAACATTTACCACAGCTTTACAAGGCGCTCCAATATGCTGTTGAAGAGGTATATAAAGCATAGTAGGATCCTTAGCTCTTTTGATCGAAATGTGCTCTGTGTATTTTTTCCTATGTGGGGGATGAACTCCCCCTTTAAAACTTAAGAGCGTCATTTGCACTACCTCCTTTTAATAAATAATAAATAAACTCATATATTTTATAAATATAAGTTTTATCGTTATAAATATAAATGCTTTCACTACTATATAGTATACTACAAATTCTTTATGCTGTCCTTAAAATTAATTTATTAACATACCTTCCATTTCTTTTCTTGTCACATTTAGTAAATATTTGTAAAAAAAACAACTAAAAAATCGCTTTTTATAGCATTTTTTAGTTATTACTTTTTAAATTATTTATGAAATTATAATAATCAAATACACTCTCTAAAAATAGTTTTTCACAAGAGTACATATTGCTATTTGCAAGATGGGCATTTATCTGCTTAATATTTTCCTTATATTTATCTGAAAATTCCTTCAAATTATTTTCAAAATTTTTCGTCTCTTCTTTTTTTATAATTTTCATATTTTTTGTTAATGAATCTACGATCTTTTTTCTTTCATTTATGATAGAAATATATTTTTCATATTCAGAAGTCGCCATGTTATACTGGTACCAAAATTCCGATTCTTTTTTCATATTTTCCAATATAGATTGTACATTTTTTTGGATCTCTTCCATATAAGCATATTCATCTGTGTATTCCAAGTTTATCCCTGGCACTTTAAACTTAGCAATAAAAGCATCTCCATAACCTTCCTTCACCTTTTCTAATAATTGCCTTATCTTATTCTCCTCTAACAAGGTATAAGTATATATTTTATACACCCCTTCTTTTTGAAGAACATAATTTGGAATTTGATTGTCATTTAAATTTTTTTGAATGAGCTTGACCTTCTCATAGTCGCTTAACGATCCTACTTGTATCGAATAAATGGTAAAAGAATTAATTTTTTTAAGGTTCTTATTTTCTATTTTTATTGCAGCCGTGGAATTTTCCTTATTTACTTTTGAAAACATGATTTTCGAAGTATAACAGGCTAAAATAGGTATACATAAAAATAAGATAAATAGAATAATTCTTTGCTTTTTTCTCTTTTTATTCATTGGTTATTCCTCCCTACTTTACTATTGTATATATTATTTATATAATAGTAATATATAAAATATGACTAATGAGAGGGATAAATATGAGTAATTTAGTAAAAGAAATTTATTTAAATAAAATAAGAGAAATAGAAAATAGACTTCCTATCAAAATTATAAAAAATAACAATAGCGAAGAAACTCCTTTTGATGAAATATTAAAAGAAAAAAGTACGCTTCAAAATCAATCTAAAACCTTGTATGATTTTATTGATTCATCCTCTTCCCTTGAAAATAATAGTAATAAAGAGGCAGCACCTGTGAATATAGAGAAGATATTAGAAGAAGCTTCTATTAAATATGGTATAGATAAAGACTTAATAAGATCTGTAATCAAAGCAGAGTCCAATTTCAATCCAAAAGCTACTTCTCATTCAGGGGCTATGGGCCTTATGCAGTTAATGCCCAATACTGCCAAATCTTTAGGTGTGGATAATCCTTATGATCCAAAAGAAAACATCATGGGAGGAACAAAATATTTAGATTCCCTTTTAGATAAATATAAGAATGTAGAACTTGCTTTAGCTTCTTATAATGCGGGTCCAGGAAATGTGGATAAATATGGTGGAATTCCTCCCTTTAAAGAAACACAAAATTATGTGGACAAAGTAATAAAAAACTATCAAAATGCAAAAAAAAGTGGCTTGTAATAAGCCACTTTTTTAATCTGCTACTCTTGTTGCTCCCTTATATGTTTCTTGATAAAATCCTTCATCCAAGGAAGAAACCATGACTTTCTTCTTTGCTGAAGAAGCATGTATAAAATTACCTTCTCCTATGTATATTCCTACATGACTTATGTCTCCATCTTTATCTGTATCAAAAAATACCAAATCTCCTAATTCTAAATCACTTTTTGAAACAGATGTACCCACATCACTTTGGGATTTTGAACTATGAGGCAGATCTATTCCCATTGCCGTTTTGTATACATACATGGTAAAACCTGAACAATCAAAGGAATCGGGTCCACTAGCTGCCCAAACATATTTTTTGCCTAATTGATTATTTGCTACTTCATATAATTTAGAAATTCTATTTTCTCCACCTCTTGATACAGGTTTACTTTCACTTTTAACGCTTACTAAAGAACTATATATGTATCCTTCTAATCCATTTACTTCTACGTTGTACCAATCGCCACTTTTATCGACTATTTTTATTTCTGTTCCTTTTTTCAATGTTCCTAAAGATGGACTTTCTGTACTCATTCCTTGTCTTAAATTCACATTGTCTCCGTTTACACTACCTACTAAAGACTTAACCTTAGCGTACTCTCCACTAATCCAGCCTTCTTTTCCATTATCTAATTTTATCTTATACCATCCATCCTTTGTATCAACTACAGATACTTCTTGTCCAGAAGATATCTTTGATACTACAGTAGAACTTGTATTATTTTCACTTCTCACATTTAAACTTGTAGCCGTTACTTCTGCTTTTTTATAACTTTGTGCAAAAGGATGCGATACATTTAATGTCATCGCTATAAACGCTGCAAATATAGGTATTAATAATTTTTTCTTCATTCGTTCCCTCCCTGCTTTTTTACTTTTTAAAAACTCATCTTAACATTATTTCGACATAAAGATTAAAAAACCTTCTTTAAATTCTATATTTTTTTTTATTATTTAATATAATACTTTAATATAATTAAAATATTAATCTAACAACAGTATTCCCACTAGAGTTATTTCATTCAGTTTACTATAATCTATGGAAATATTGATATTTTTTAATGTTTGTGATAAATTTATTCCTACTGCTTCAGGAGAAAATCTTCTCATATGGGGCTTGATACAAAAATTTCCACATTCTGTACATTCATTACAAGAACCAGCTCTTAAAAGATGTGCAAAATGATATCCTTCTTTAAAGGCTTGTCTTTCCATTTCTATCATTTTATGAAAAGATTTTTTCCTTACCTCCTCCCACACCTTCATTATATCTTCTTCTTCAGATATCTTCACCTTGTCTATCAATACAATTCCGCTGTTATATTCCTTAAGCATTTTTTGAAATTCTTCTATATTGATGGTATGCGGCGGACAATTGAGTCTTTTCCCAAAATCTTTACATCCATAAGCACATTTTAAATATACTCTATTCTCCACTACAATATCCTTTATTCCTATTTTATATCCCTTGATATTTTTATCTTGCACCCACTGAAGTAGCTTTTCCATATAATCCCCCTTTATGAAATAATATACGTTTTATATTATACCCGATAATAAAGTATTTTTAAAGTCTTTCTCTTTCATAAAAAAAGTCCCATGTAAGATAACATAGGACTTTTTAAGACGTATTTATTAAAGTATATTAGGATGATTTTCTGTATACCCTTCGTTCCATCGATTTAAAAATACATGTTCTCGCACATCTTTTTTCTCATGATGGTCTTCCTGCTCATTAGTTTCTCCAATTGGTGTCATCGCCACCACTCTATACTCCGTTGGTATAAAAAGAGTTTTTCGTACCTGTTCTTCATCTAAAGATGCAATCCAGCAGGTTCCATATCCTTCATTTGTAGCAGCAAGTACAAAGTGCTCCATGGCAATTGCTCCATCTACCAGGTAAAATTCCTTATCATTTATCATTCCTGAATGAGAAGGCTGAGCAACAACTACTGCTACCATTGGCGCCTGTATGATAGCAGTAGCAGCGTTATCTGCATCATTCATTACTGCTTTTCCCAATGCTTCTTTTTCTCTTTTATCATTTACTAGTATAAATTTAAAAGATGCATTATTTTTCCAGGAAGGAGACATCATCGCTGCATTTATTATTCTGGATAATTTATCTTCTTGTATAGGGGTACTGGTAAAACTCTTTATGCTATTTCTACTTTTAATTACATCATAAAATTGCATATCATCACACTCCTTGATATTTATTATGTGTATCTATGATTTAAATAATGTAACCATTTATTGTTTAAATTCCTTCCTATATGCTCACTTCTATACAAACAGGATAGTGATCTGACATGGTGACAAAAGAGACACTATAATGAATTACTTTTAGTGTTTTAGATGAAAATATATAATCTATTCTTTTATTAGAAAACATAAATGTAGGTAAATATTCTTTTTTCATTATTTTTGCCGTATCCATCAATAAATCATCTTCTATTTCTGGTTGTATTGTGTTTAAATCTCCCATTAATATACACGGAGATTTTAAGGATTGTATATAGTTCACAAGTGCCTTAAACTGATTTTTTCTTATATTTTTCGCCAGTGCAAGATGGGTATTTAAGATGTGAATTTCTTTATTATCTATAGTTACTACCGTATCAATAAATCCACGTTTTTCTATTTTACTAGGTAATAAAATATGTTTATTTTCTTTCATTGAAAGATTTGTAAATGTAGCCACACCATAGTATCCATTTCCTCTTATTACATTAGGTGCAAAGTGAGCATTCATATTAAGATTTTGTTTTATTTTAGAGACTTGAAAACCATTTTTACTATTTTCATTAATCTCTTGTATTCCAATAATATGGGGTTTTTCTTTTTTCAAAAATAACATTATATCCTTTAATTTTGGAATCATCCAAAAATTTTTCCCTCCATGGATATTATAAGTCATGATTTTAATTGTGTTGTTGTATTTTTTCATAGGATGCCTTCTTATTTCTTTTTCATTACTATTTCCAATTTCTAAGATACAATGCATCTTTAAATAAAAAAGTCTCATGTCATTCATTACTATATTTTAGTAAAAACAACATAAGACCTTTTAAATTATTTTTCTACTTTTTCTGGAACAATTTCTATCCAATAATTATCTGGATCTGCAATAAAATAGATTCCCATATCTTTATTTTCATAACAAATACAGCCCATTTTTTTATGATGTTCATAAGCTTCATCAAAATTCTTTGTCACAAAAGCAAGATGAAATTCATTTTCTCCTAAATTATACGCTTCCTTTCTATCTCTAAGCCAAGTCAACTCAAGTTTATGAGGTGTTGTTTCATCTCCTAAAAATACCAATATAAAACTCCCATCTCTTGCTTCTTTTCTTCTCGTTTCCACAAGTCCCAAAGCTTTCTTATAAAAAGTAATGCTTTTTTCAAGATCTAGCACATTGAAATTATTGTGAGCAAAAGTAAACTTCATTTTCATTCCTCCTTAACTATAATTCACTACTTTAATAGTATCATAAAACAAAAGAGTAGTGTTTACATTTTTAAATCTATCATCACAGGATAATGATCAGACATATATACAGGAAAGACAATATACTTTATTACCTCTAAATCTTTTGAAGTATATATATAATCTATTCTTTTCTGTAAGGGAATAAAGGTAGGAAGATTTTCTTTATTCATTGTCTTAGCGCTATCCTTTAAAAAATTCAAGTCTATTTCTGGTTCTATCGTATTAAAATCTCCCATGACCACATAAGGACTTGAAATAGATGCTACATATTCATTTATTACCTCAAATTGTTTTCTTCTTTCCTCTTGATCTAATCCTAAGTGTGTATTTACTATATGCATATTCCCCTTTCCTATTTTTACCCTTGTGTCAATAAGACCTCTTTGCTCTTTTTTACCGGGAAAAAGGATATGTTTTTTCTCTATAATAGGAAAAAAACTAAATGTTGCTATTCCATAACTTACATTGTTTTTTTTTACATTTTCCCCAAAATACCCATCAGTTCCTAAATCATTTTTTATTTGACTCACTTGAAATCCAGCGTTTTCACTTTCATTAATTTCTTGTACTCCTATTATATCTATATTTTGATTTTTTAAAAATTTAATTATTTTGTTTAATTGTGGTCTCATCCAATAATCTCTTCCACTATGTATATTATAGGTGCTAACTTTAATATTCATAGAATCACTCCCTTTCAATGACTACTGTTTTTCCTAACTATATTATTTCAAATTTTATTTTTTATAAATCTCTTATAAAATGAAAAAGAGAAGTACCGTGTACCTCTCCTATAAATCTATTTGTTCATTTGTATGCTTACAATCCTTCAAATATAACATAAAAAATTGATTTTTTATAAGCCATCTATAAAAATTTTAACATTAAATTTCTTCATTTGTAGCGATTTTTTTAAACTGATCTTCTATTTCTTCTACAACTTTTTCATTATCTCCAAATTTATTTTTTACTACATCCATTAGATTTACCCCTGTCAAGGCTTCTACAGCTTCAGGAACTTGAGCCATAATATCTGTGATATATCCAGAAACCTTAGAAGCTCCTTTTCCTTCTCCTCCATTGTCAACAATAACAATTTTCTCGGTTTTACTCAATGGAGATGCAATACTTTGTGCAATTTCAGGTAATTTTTCAACAAGCATTTGAATAATGGCTGCTTCATTATATTCTTTAAATGCCTTTGCCTTTTCACGCATAGCTTCTGCTTCTGCTTTTCCTTTTTCTTTTATAATTTCAACCTCAGCCAGACCTTCCAATCTCTTTGCTTCTGCCCTTGCTTGACCTTCTAATTTGATAGATTCTGCTCTTGCATGTACATCTTGGATTTGCTTATATTTTTCTGCATCTGCACGTTTTTCTGCTTCATATTTATTTGCATCTGCTTGTTTTCTAACTTTTGCATCTAATTCTTTTTCTATTCTCATAGATTCTCTATCTGCAATTTCAATAGATTTATCTTTTTCTAAAAGTTTTACTGCCATTTCTGTTTCCACAACTTCTTTTTTTACTTTATTTTGCTCTATTTCATATGCAAGGTCTGCTTGTGCTGTTTGAACTTGCTGCTCTTGTCTATAAGATTGTACTTTTAACTCTTTATTTTTGCTAAATTCAGCGATCTCTGTTTCAGATTCCAGCCTTGCTCTTTCTCCATCCTTATATGCAATCGCTGTTTGAATTTTTGCATCTCTTTCTGCTTCTGATTTTTTTATTTCTGTTTCAGATTTTGCTTTTGCTTCAGCTACTTCTGCATCTCTTTTTACCTCTGCAATTCTCTTCTTTCCTAAAGCTTTCAAATATCCATTTGGATCGGATATATCTCTTATGGTAAATGCTTTTATCTCAAATCCCATTTGAGCAAGATCTAGTGCTGCTACCTCCTGAACTTGAGAAGCAAATTTTTCTCTATTTTTATAAATTTCTTCTACTGTCATGGTAGAAATAATTTCACGAAGCTTTCCTTCCAAGACATCTTTTGAAGTAGATGTTATTCTTTCTATAGTTTCTTTTTCATTTCCAGTATTAAACTGCTCCATGGCAGATAAAATAGATTCTTCATCCGATTTTACCTTTACTACAGTAACTCCATCTACTATAATTTCCACACCTTCTTCTGTTAATGCTCCATCTGTTCTTACTTCAATTTTCATATTTTCTAAAGAAATAATATCGGTTCTTTCTAGTATAGGAATAGCGAATCCTCCACCACCAGATATAACTCTCTTTTTCATACCTGTAACTACTAAAGCTTTATCTTGCGGAACTTTCTTCCACATAGATAAAAAACCTAAAATTAAAATTAGAATACCGCCAACAATCATTGCTGGATAAATTAAAATTTCCATTCTTATCTCCCCTTTTTATTTAGACTAAAATTGATACTTTTCAATATCGTCTATATAGAATATATTATCCTTTATAGATACAATAATGACTTTTGTACCTTGACTTATTTTTTTTCCTTCTACATGCTTAGAAGGGGCTGCATAGGTATTTCCATTTTTTACATAACTTATTCGTCCAAACCCATTTTTCATAATCGTATTTATTACAAAAGCAGGCTCTCCTATTAATTCTTTTTGTGATGAGGAACTTGTGTTTTGAGCTTTATATAAAGGATTAATAATAAGCTTTTGTATTACAAAAGAAACAACACTTCCTGTTAATAAAGAAAATACAAATACAAACAAAGAATCTTTTCCTAGCTGGGTTTGCATTGCACCTACTCCACCAAATACAATGATAAATATAACCACCAAAATAGGCCTTATAGGAAATAACCAAAAATGTGGTGTTTCTCCATGAAAATCTACATGTGCATCTATATTCATAAAATCAAATAAATTTCCTAAAAGAAAAGAAACTCCCGTATATAAAATGCCTGTAAAAAATAAAAACTGATATATCTTAAGTATATTTACCATCTCCCCAAAAGATAATATTTTAACATATATTTTACCATATTTTTACTTAATTGTATAGTCTTATTCAATTGTCTATTGAATACAATGAATATTTATAAATTTTTTTCTTCAAAAGATTCCAATGGTAACAAATTTCTGTTCCTTAGAATCTTAACAAAAATTATAAGTCATTGATAAATTGGAAAAATTATAATTTCCTAATGTTTATAAAAAAAAGAGGCATTTGCCTCTTTTTTTTATAAACTAGGTATGATTAATTTTTGTCCAGGAAAAATTAAGTCTGGATTTTTTAAAGTATTGATTTCAGCAATTTTTTTCCAAGCTACATTGAACTTTTTCCCTATTTTGTAAAGCATATCTCCTTTTTGAACGATATAGACAACATTATTTTCTGCTCCTACTTCCACCGTAGGTTGCACAGCAACTGGTTGCTCTACCTTTGGCGCTTCCACTTTAGGTACCTCCACTTTAGGCGTTTCTACCTTTGGCGCTTCTGCTTTTTGTGGTACTAATCTTTCTTTCTTTACATAATCTAACACTTTTACATTTTTTATCTCTTGAATTAAAGCATCTCTAATAGGAATAGTATCTCCTAAAGGTTTTGCTGATTTAAACACTTTATAATCGTCTCCACCAGTTCCCATAAAATCGTTTGTAACTACTTTATAAGCTTTATCTAACTGGATTTCTTCTCCATTATCCAAAGTCATTCTTATAACTTTTTTACCTTTTTCCGCTCCTGGAACATATTCTACTGTTACTCCTGAAAATTGTACAGATCCTATATCTTTATTTTCTATTCCATGCTCAAATATTTCTTTTACTTGCTCACCTGTCATCTCAAAAGAGGACAGCACATTGTCAAAAGGCATTACTTCATATAATTTACCAACAGTAACCTCTCCTGCTGGAATACTCGTTCTAAGTCCCCCACCATTGGTCACTGCAATATCTGCATTTGCTATTTTTTTCATTACATCAGATGTCCACTGTCCTAAAGTACTATACTCCATACGATCATGATCTAATTCTTTTGCTATCGTTCCTATTACTTCATTTAAAATTGGTCCTACTTTTTCTATGTACTCATCTACCATTTTCTTTGTTGCTTCATCATCTTTTAATGTATCTCTTCTCTCATATAATGTATCTAAAGACGCTTCTTTTTTTACTACTTCTTTTTTATCCTTATCTATGGTAAGAGATATTTTTCCAAGCGTTCTTCCATTGTAATATCCTTCTACTACAGGTATATTGTTTACTACACCTGCAACAGGTTGATGTGTATGCCCTAAAACGATTGCATCTACATCCTTTACCTTTACTAAGTCACTTGCTTCATCAAATTTAATTTCTTTTGTACTTTTGTCTTGGAATGCTCCTATATGGGTTAAAAGAACAATCACATCTGCTCCTTCTTTTTTTACAACAGGAACCATTTCCTTTGCAACTTCTACAGGGTCTTTAAATTCTAATCCCTCTACATTTTCTGGTTTTGTAGTATAGGCAGTTCTTGTAGTCGTTAAACCAATAATCCCTACTTTTATTCCATCTACTTCGACTATTTTATAAGGATCTGCCCAAGTTATAGGTTTATCTGTTTTTCTATCATAAATATTTGCTGCTAAAAAAGGTACTCCTGATACACTTTCCCATTTGTCTATTTTATCTAGTCCCCAATCGAATTCATGATTTCCTACTGCTGAAAACATAAATCCTGCTTCTTTCATCATTGCCGCAACAGGTTCTCCATATAAAAGATTTGACTCTGCTGAACCATTAAAATTATCTCCAGCAGATAATACAATTGTATTTGGATTTTTTGTTTTTGCTTCTTTTATTGCTTGTACTAATTTAGCAGCGCCTACATTCTTCTTTCCATCATCTTTTAATGCACCATGAAAGTCATTAACTTGCACAATATCAATGGTGACTTCATTTGCTGCTTTTGAAATTGGCACTTGTCCAAACATGGTGAAAATCATACAAAATGCCATTACCCAGGTAATAAAACCTTTTCTTATTCTCATCCATACACCTCCATTTTGTAATTTTAAAAATTTTCAAAAAAAATTTCACCTTTATTATACTAAAAATTAACTATTTATTCAACATTTAGAAGCAATTCATTTGGATTCATAAAGAACTTCCTTTATTCTTTCGTATCCAAATTCATTTATTAACGCGCATATTCTTTCTACATATATAGCACTTCCATTCATTAAATGTAATAGCTTTTTCATTTGATTTTCATTTACTAAAGTATCCTTTTTGTTTGGCTGCCCAATGTGTACCTTGTTCATTTATACTTCTCCTTTCAAAAATTCAAGAGAAGAAAAGTATATTTTAATGCTATAAAATCATATTCTTTTCTTCTCTCCCATCCTGTCTATTTATATCATATCATTATTTTCCCAAAAAGAACATGCGTTCTTTTATTTTTTTACTTATCTTTTTACTACATTAAACGATTTCCAAAATTCACCCTTTAAATCAATACTGCTCATTATATCTTCATAGGGTATTTTAAATGTAGGAAAACCTGCAGCATAAGGAGCAATTTCATAGGGTGTAAAATAAATATATAATGCATCCTTTCCTACATAAAAAGATTGATCTTTCTTTATTTCCTTAAATGAATCTGGCCATATATCATCATATTTTTCATTGTTTTTTATTTCACTTTTTATTATGTGGCTTAAAATACTTATATAATCACTATTCTTTTTGAACAAATCCTTTAATTCATAAAATCTACCTGTTTTTAAATTTATATGGGGATAAATTCGTGTTGGCATACCATGAGCTGCACCAAAAGGATATTCATATCCAAAAAGTTCTAAAACCAACAAATCCTTCTTAAAAAATTCAATCGTAAAATCTCCAGAATACTCATAATCCAACTGCACCTCTTTTTTTATATCTTTAATTTGTGATAAATATTTAAGTTTTTCATTAATAGATTTTTCTACTTTTTTATCCTGTACCCCATCAATTTGTGGATAATATACTAGATAATCTTTATTAGGCTTAAATTTTTCTTCTCTAACCTCATATTCCTCACTTAATGGAATAATTGTATTTTGTTTATATATAATCTTGCCTTCCTTGTCTATATAAAAGGTTCTATAATCAACATCGGCTTTGATTAAGTCTTTCACAAAAGATAAAGTACCACTTCCACTAACGATAGGTAAATTTTTCATTTTATTTCCACTTTCATCTATAAAAAAAGTATATTCATCATCATATGCAGAAGCTAATTTATTTTTGTATTTAGAAACACCATCATAAATAAAATCCGTAAGTTTCTCTCCCTGTATATCATGTATTGCATATTTCATACCCATAAACGGATTTTCTTCATTAATAGGTATCCCAACAGCCATTCTATTTTCTCCTAATCTTTCAATGCTGTTGTATTCAGGCTTTATAATGAAATTCCCTTTTTTGTCTATTAGCCCATATTTATCCTTATAGTCCTCTCCTATATTTACTACTGCTCTTTCTTGGTTAAAAGGCTCTGCAGATGTATATGTAGGAGATATTACTATTTCCCCATTTTCGTCTATATATCCGTATTTACCTCGTTCCTTTTCCTGAAAAACCAAAAGTCCATCTCCTGCATTTCCTACAAAATCATATTTGTATTTTTTTAAAATATCTCCATTCCCATCTATTTGTGCATACTCTCCATCTTTAATCTTCACCACAGCTTTTCCATTTTGAAAATCACTAGCATTCTCATATTTAGGAGGAATGATTTCTTTGCCTTCTTTATTAAGATATCCATAAAGAAAAATGTCTTCTTCTTTTTTCTCTTCAAATATTCCTCTATCTTCTTTAAAAGAACCTATATAAGGATACGTTTTTTTCGTTATTTCTTTTCCATTTTCATCTATCACTCTAAATCCATTTTCATCTACAACAACTCCTAATCCTTCTGAGAATTCTGTAATGAAGCTATATTTAGGATCTATAATATAATTACCAGATGAATCTATCACACCATAATTTTCGTTATATTCAACAATAGCAAGATGATTATCTTGAAAATTATAGGCGTAATCGTATTTCGGATGAATTACAAATTCCCCTTTTTCATTTATATATCCCCATTTCGTTCCATATTTTTCTTTTATAGAAGCTGGATATAGTTTCATCTCTCTCCTTTTTAATTCAGTAATATCTTCTTTTGTCTCATTTTCTTCCTCTTTACTGTAATATATTTCTTCAACAACTTTTTTCAATTTTCCATCTTTATACTGAAGAATATTCAGTTCTGATAAAATTCCTTCTCCTTGCCAGCCAATGATTAAATTATTCATTTCCTTATTCATAAAAGGCTTTATATCTAAATAATTCAAATCATATCCTCTTCTCCTAATATTACTAGCAACATGCCATATTCTATTATAGTTTTTCAATATAAGAATATACGAATCTTCCCGCCATTTATATCCTACAACGATCTCTTTTTTTTTATCTTCATCTAGATCTGCTATACAAATAGCAAGTTTTTTATATGGGATTTCTAATTTTATAATTTCTGCTGTAGGTGGTAAATAATTTTTTAAGAAAACAATTATATTTTCTTTATAACCCATCACTAAAATCTCCTCCTTATTTTTCATTATATGAAGAGCATTTAGTTATGTTTACAAAATTATATAGTGTATGTTTTTTATATTATTGTAATTTTTAATGTTTTTTAAGAATATATATTATTGTACAAACTTTAATGCACAAACTTTTATAATAACATGAATGGAGGTACTTATGAATAAACTATATTATTGCCTTGATTGTAAAAGAGTTTTTCCCTTATCACATGAATGCCATTACTGCAACTCTATTCGTACAAAAGAATTAAGAAGGAATGCTCCTATAAACGTTCTAGGAAGCAAAATAAAAGGAAGAGTATTCAAAATAAATCAAGAGGATATTCAAATTCTTTATATTGATGAGCATAAAAATCAATTGATCCAAAAATTTTCTTTTGAAAAAATCAAAAAAATACTCTAAAAGGAGCTAAAATAAGCTCCTTTTTTCTTATTATAGTATTCATTAAATTTATATCCTTGTAATCATCAAAGGATGAAAAAATACTTTTTTCTTCTTGAAAATAAGACAGATATGCTATAAAGTTTTTAGGGTATAATAAATTCATAATATAGAAAAGGAGAATTTACTGTGAAAAAAACATTTAAAGCGTATAACTTAAAGGAATTTATCATAAACAATCTTTCTTCTTCAGGTATTGTAATCCCTTCTGAGATTCAACATGAAGCAATTCCTTTGATATTGGAAGAAAAAGATATAATCGGCAAAGCAAAAACTGGTACAGGAAAAACCCTTGCTTATCTGCTTCCTATGATTGAAAAGATTGATCCTGAAAAAAAAGAACTTCAAATGCTTGTATTAGCTCCTAGTAAAGAATTAAGTCTTCAAATACAACGAGAAGCTGAGATGATTATTCAAGATACAAATATTCGTGTCCAATCTATTGTGGAAGGAATGGATTTAAATAGGCAGCTAGAAAAGCTAAAAGAAAAACCTCACTTGATAATTGCAACTCCGGGAAGATTACTTCATATTATTGGATTAAAAAAAATCAAAATGCATGAAATAAAAACAATTGCTTTAGATGAGGTGGATCAAATTCTTGAGCAGGGATCAAAAGAAAAGGTTCAATCCATTATAAAAAATACCCTTAAACAAAGACAAATCCTCAGTTTTTCTGCAACTTTATCACAAGAAGCAAAGGATATTTTAAATAAACTCATGAAATCCCCAAATTTCATGAATCTAGATGAAGCAAAGCCTATTCCACCAGAGATTGATCATCAGTATTTAATTAGTAAATCTCCAAAGAAAATGGATACCCTTTTAGAACTTCTAAAAGTCATAAAGCCTGGCAAAGCTTTAGTTTTCATCAATAAAAATGAAAATGTAGATCGCTTTGTAAAAGGTCTACACCACTTAGGTTTTTCTGTAGCTGGCATTCAGACAAGAACAAAAAATCAAGATCGTCAACATTTTCTCGCTTCTTTTAAAAAAGGAAAATTGAAACTGCTAGTGACTACAGATTTATTTACACGCGGAATGGATTTTCAAGATGTTACCCATATCTTCAATATGGACTTACCTTTAAATAAAGTAGATTATTTACACCGTGCAGGTCGTACTGGAAGAATGCATAAAAAAGGTGTTGTAATTAATATTGTGCGAGATAGAGAAAAATTTATTATGTATAAAATGATGAAGCAGTTAAATATAGATGCAAAACCAATTACAATCATTAATGAAAAAATTGTCCCTGTTAAAAATATTGTTCAAAGGAAAAGAAAATAGTAAGGTAAATAAATAAAATTCCAACAAAATCGTTGGAATTTTATTTATTTAATCTCCATGTAAAATAGTTCAATACACTTGCAAAAGCTACCCAAAGTAAATAGGGCACCATAAAATATCCTGCTATTTTATCTAATTTAAAAAACTTTTTCGTAGTAATGACTATAAATATGAAAAGTACTATGATTTCAATAAAAGCTACGAATCGTAATCCAAGTCCAAAATATAATATAGGCCAAAGAAAGTTCAACATCAATTGTACGCCATAAAAAAACAAAGCATTTTTTACTTCTTTCTTTTCTATTCCCAGTTTATATATTCTATAAGATGCAATACCCATTAATATATACAAAACTGTCCATACAATAGGAAATATATATCCTGGAGGTGCAAAAGATGGTTTTATAAGATTTTCATAGGTTGCCATGGCATCTTTTGTAATATAGCCACTTATAAATCCTATACCTAAGGGTATAAGTATACTTATTATTATACCTACTACTTTTCTTAGAGATATTATCAATTTATTTCACTCCTTTTATTATACTTATCTATTAATATGCTAAAAAAGGAATACTTATACCTTGATTTTATTACAAAAACCACCTAATAATTTAGGTGGTTTTATGATTTCATATTTTTATCTTTGGTGCGGAGAGCGGGACTTGAACCCGCACGGTCATACAACCGCTACCCCCTCAAGATAGTGCGTCTGCCGATTCCGCCATCCCCGCTTATTAAAATATCCTCTATTATTTTAATATTTTTTTCTTATTTAGTCAATAGATTTTATATTTATATGAAAAAAAAGGCAGAAAATCTGCCTTTTTAATAGTTTACAAATATATTCTCTATCCCATTATATATATTAAATCCATTTGATTCTAGGTTTCCCTTTATTTTATTGTTTAATACTAAATTTTCATCTCTTATAAGTAAGCTAATATACGGCAATTGATTTTTTATATATTTTTCTAACGCATAATAATTTTTAATTTTTTCTTCTTCGTTTACAGAAGCCAAAAGCTTTTGAAGAAGTAAATCCATATTTTCATCTGCATAATTTGTAAAATTACTACTACCATTATATTTTAAAGCAAAGGTAGGGTCTGGTACAATAGGTAATTTCCATCCAAGTAACGCTAAATCATACTCCCCTTTAGAAAGTTTATTTGTTATTTCTTCTTCTGGCAATTCTAATATAAATACGGAAATATTTAACTTTTCTAAATTTTCCTTTATAATATATGCTGTTTTCACCTTTGCATAATTATCTTGGTTTACAATAAGATTAAATTGAATATCTTGCAAGTTAGACTTCGCTAAATGTTCTTTTGCTTTTTCTACATCATACTTGTAACTTTTTAAATTTTTATCATAATATTTTGATTCTAAATTCAAAGGAAAATCTACAATATCTCCTTCTTTTATATATACTTCCTTTAAAATTTTTTGCCTATCAATTCCATATACAAGTGCTTTTCTTACGTTTATGTCCTTTAGATACTCATGATTGAAGTTAAGGGCTAAAAATTCATAATCTTCTCCCATATATTTTTCTGTTTTGAATTTCTTTGGTGTAAATTTCCCACTGATTATATCCTCTATTTTGCAAATATCTGTTTCTAAGGATATCATCATGCTTTCCTGAGTTTCTTTATCCGGAACAATCACCATTTTTATTTCCTCTATGTAAGGTTTATTGTTATAATAGTTATCATTTTTATTTAAAAGTATATATTTCCTTTTTTCATACTTCTTTATTTGATACATTCCACATCCTACCAAATTATTTTCTTCTTTCATCATATTTTCTTTATTGAGCCCATCCAATTTGTGTTTTGGCACAATAGGAAATATAAGACTCTCTAAAGAAAAAGAATAGGGTTCTTCAAAGGTAATATAAAAACGATCTTCTCCTAATGTACTTACAGATTGAATATTCTTTACTAGAGGATAGTAAGGGCTTTCTGGAAAATTTTTTAATTGTTCAATGGTGAATTTAACATCTTCAGAAGTTAATTTTACACCATCATGCCAATAAATATTATCTTTTAAATTTATATTTAAAACATTTCCATTTTCTACAAAATCATAATCCTTTACTAATTTAGGAGAAATATTGTAATTTTCATCTAATGTAAATAAACTATCATATAAAAGCTTCAGTCCTTCATCCAAAGATTTTTCTTTATTTAAAAGAGGATTTAAGGTTTCAAAAGCTACTACAGAAATACTTATTTGTCCGCCTTCTTTAGGTTTCAAATTCTCTTCTTCTATTTTCGCCTCTTCCAAAGAAGGATTTATTTCTTTTATATTGGGACTACATCCAAAAAGAATTAATAAGATAAAAAGTGAAAGTAAAATAAACTTAATATTTTTCATTGTTTTTTCCTCTTTTCTCGTACAACATTGTATATATCTTATGAGATTTTTTTACTTTATCTACATATTGTTTCGTTTCTTTAAAGGGTATATGCGTTAGATTAATTCCATTATAACTATATCGATCATCTTTAAGCCATTTATCCACATTTCCCGACCCACCATTATAGGCTGCTATTACTAAATCCATGTCTTCAAATTGACAAAAGAGTTTACTAATATACCAACATCCTATTTTTATGTTAGTTTTAGGATCAAAAACATTATTATTTTTTATGTTTAGTTCTTCCATGGCCCAATTTGCAGTACTATCTCCAATTTGCATTAGCCCTTTTGCATTTTTATTTGATTTGGCATAAGGGAAAAATTTACTTTCTGTTTTTATGATGGCAAAAATAAGATAGGGATCTATATTATATTCTTTAGCATAATCATATACATATTCTTCATATTGAATAGGATACAAAAATTTTAATACTTCTTTTATATTAAGTATTGCTCCCGTAATAAGTATTAAAATGATGCTCCATATAATTAAATATTTTCTTTTACTCAAAGCCCTTACCCTCCAAATAAATTAAAAATTGTTCTACTTGGCTTTCTAATGCTTCTAGTGTAGCAGAATTATCGATTATATAGTCTGCATATTTCATTTTTTCACTAGTTTTCATTTGTGCATTTATTCTTAAAATTGCTTGTTCCTTTGAACAGCTATCTCTATCCATGATTCTTTTTATTTGAATATTTTCCTCACACATTACCAATAATACCCAGTCCACCATATGAAGTAAATTTGCTTCTATTAATAAGGGAGCATCTAAAATAATCCATTTCTCTCCGGACTCTTTATGCGCTTTTATTTCACGATATATACTCTCCTCTATTTTAGGATGAGTAATAGAATTTAGTTTGCTTAATTCTTTTTCATTGGAAAAAACAATACTTCCTAGTTTTTTTCTATTTAAGCTTCCATCTTCATTTTTTATTTTTTCTCCAAAATAATCAAATATTTCTTTTAGCGTATTTCCTTTATTTAATATTTCTCTGGAAATTTTATCTGCATCGACTATTTTTATCTTTTTTCTTCTCAATAAAATAGATACAGTACTCTTTCCAGTTCCTATCGTTCCAGTAAGCCCTATTATCTTCATCTTTCTCTCCTACTTTGTTTCATACCAAGATTTTCCATAATTCAAATCTACTTGTAAAGGTACTTCTAACTTTAATGCATTTTCCATTTCCTCTTTTAATATAATTTTCACTTCATCTATTTCACTTTCACAGCTTTCTATAATAAGTTCATCGTGTACTTGAAGAATTAATTTCGACTTTAAACCACAATCTTTTAATTTACGATACACATTCACCATGGCAATCTTTATAATATCTGCTGCACTTCCTTGAATAGGCGTATTCATAGCAAGCCTTTTTCCTAAATTTTTAACGACAAAGTTTTTAGCATGAATTTCTGGTATGTATCTTCTTCTATTTAAAAGTGTAGTCACATATCCGTCTTTTTTCCCTTTCTCTATCACTTCATCCATATAGTTTTTAACCTTTGGATATTTTTCAAAATAGTTTTCTATATACTCCTTTGCTTTTTTTACAGAAATGCTTAAATTTTGAGATAGTCCAAAATCACTAATTCCATATACAATTCCAAAATTCACAGCTTTTGCTGCTCCTCTCATTTCACTTGTAACTTCTTCTAAAGGAACATTAAAAACTTTAGAAGCAGTACTAGTATGGATATCTTCATTATTCAAAAACGCATGAATTAAATTTTCATCCTCACAGATGTGAGCAAGTACCCTAAGTTCTATTTGAGAATAGTCTGCATCTACAAGAGTATATTCTTCATCCGAAATAAATACTTTTCTCAAATTTCTACCCATTTCTAACCTAATTGGTATATTTTGTAAATTCGGTTCTGTAGAAGAAATTCTACCTGTAGTCGTAATGGTTTGGTTAAAAGAAGAATGAATTCTACCTGTTTTCTCATTTATTATATGAAGTAATCCATCTACATATGTAGTTTTTAGCTTCACAATCTGTCTATATTCAGAAATTTTCACTATAATCGGATGTTCCCTTTTTAAACTTTCTAAAACCTCTGCATCTGTAGAATATCCTGTTTTTGTCTTTTTGATGATGGGAAGATTTAGCTTTTCAAATAAAATTACGCCCAATTGCTTTGGAGAATTAATATTGAATTCTTCTCCTGCTAATTCGTATATTTCCTTTTCTAAATTTTCAATTAAACCTGAAAACGCTACTTTTAATTCTTCTAATTTATGTCTATCTACTTTAAAGCCTTCATATTCCATATATCCTAACACTTCAACTAATGGCATTTCCACATCGTAAAAAAGTTTTTCCATTTCAAATTCTTTTATGGTACTCTCCATTTTACTTTTCGTATTCATTACTATATTTAATATACAATTAAAATATTTTATAAGCTCTGTTTCTTCTATTTCTTCAAATTTTTTAGCCTTTTTTCCTTTTCCTAATAATTCTTCTTCTGAAGTTGCTTTTTTCCCCATGTATTTTGCACTAATATGATCATGAGAATAGGTAGAACTTGTTGTATCAATTAAATATTCTGCTATAGCTATATCACAGTGCATATTTTTAAGCTGTATTCCATAAGATCTTAGCATAATATAATCTTCTTTTAATTTATATCCGTATTTCTCTATGTCTTCACATTCTAAAACTGCTTTTAACCTCAATATACATTCCTTCTCTTTTATATAAAATATATTTTCTCCATCAAAAGTAATAAACAGATAGATTATGTTTTCATCCACTAAATTTCCTTGTTTGGATACAGTTTTTAATGCCATATATTTTTTTTCTTCAATTCTATGAATTAATTCTTCTACTTCTTTCTCAGATATGTACTTTGCATTGAAATCAATTTCTTTTTCTTCTTGATTGTTTCCTATTCTTCCTATTAAGCTGTTAAATTCAAATTTACTAAATAATTCTATTAACTTTTTATCATTATACTTTTCTAATCTAAGTTCTTCTAAATCAATTTCAATTGGCATATTTCTGACAATAGTGGCAAGCCTTTTACTCATCACTGCCTGCTCTATATTCTCTTCTATTTTCTTTTTTACATTTCCTTTTAATTTATCTGTATTTGCAATAATATTTTCAACGGTTTGAAATTCATTTAATAATTTAATTCCTGTTTTTTCTCCTATTCCTGGTACGCCTGGTATATTATCTGATTTATCTCCCATAAGCCCCTTTAAGTCTATAAATTGATGTGGTGTTAATTCGTATCTTTCTAGCACTCCATCATAATCATATTCTTCTAAATCCGTAAGTCCTTTTTTAGTAATTAAAACTTTCGTATGATGAGAAGCTAATTGAATAGCATCCTTATCTCCAGTAACAATAAAAATTTCAAAAGCTTTTTCTTCTCCTATTCTTGAAACCGTACCAATGATATCATCTGCTTCAAATCCCTCTATTTCTAATCTATGAATATTAAAAGCATCTAAAACCTCTTTTAGCGGCTCTACTTGAACCCTTAATTCATCAGGCATTTTTTTTCTTCCTGCTTTATAGGCTTCATATTCTTTATGTCTAAAAGTAGGTGCTTTTTTATCAAAGGCTACACTGATATGCGTTGGTTGATAGGTATCTATTATTTTAAATAACATGGTTGTAAATCCATATATGGCATTTGTATATAATCCCTCTTTATTCATAAGGGGCGGAAGAGCGTAATACGCTCTATTCATTAAGCTATTTCCATCTATTATAACGAGTCTTTTATCCAAAATAATCACTCCTAATTTTATCTTATGATTTGTTTTTTTCTCTATTAGATCTTTTACTGATTTCCTACTGTATTATAGCAAAAAAAGAAGATAGTAAAAAGGGTATTGAATATTTTTTATTTTTATGATAATATCTTCTTGTAGCTTGCCGGTGTGCTGGAATGGCAGACGGGGCGGACTCAAAATCCGTTGTGTGTGAGCACGTGTGGGTTCAAGTCCCACCACCGGCACCATTTTTATTGAAATAGGAAGAGAAAAATCTTCCTATTTTTTTATTGTTTACTTTAGCCCTGGAAGAATCACTCTAAATAAATTTCTTTTATAAATATTAAAAAATTTAACCATTCCTGTATTTTCAAAAGATTTTTTTATTCTGCTAAAGCCCATTCCTCCCCCTAAAAATCGTATTTCATCATCTAATATTAACAGCCGCTGATAAATCCAATTATTTCTTCTATATGGATTCTTTTCTTTCAGTATAGAACTTACCGTATCCTCCATCATTAAAATACCTGGATTATTTATTTCCACTTTATTTTTCCCTAAATAAACTACAATTTCTCTACTTACATCAAAATAATCTCTATGCACCAAACTATTTCTTATACATTCATATAGTCCCTCTATAGGATAGTCATGGTATCGGAGAATATTCTTTAAATAAAATTCTACTTCATTTAACATCACTAAAATATTTCCTTGAAATATTTTAACAATTGTTTCTTCTTTTAAATCATTAATCACTCTTATGGAAGCTCCTAATATATGTTTTTGAGGATACTTCCCAAATACCAATATACCACCTAATGTGGGGCGATATTTCCCTTCTTCTGTCTTTATACATATTCCTAAATTTTCTAATAACTCCAAAGAAATTTCTTCTCTTACATTTATTTTTTTACAATAAGCATATACTATTTTTTCATCAATTTCTTCTATTTCTCCTTCATATATAGGGAGCATCTCTAAGTTTATCATTCCACTTTCTTGAAACATAGCTGCTAGTTCATGACGTCTTGCCACGTCTGTTGTTGATCCTCTTCTTATATAAAACGTCCCATTTTGCCTTACTTGATGAGGTTTTTGCTCACTTTTAAATATGGTTAATATACCTAACATCTTCTCTTTATATTCTATGTACTCCATTCTGATTGGAACAGGTGGATCTATCCTATTGGATATGATTTGCTGTATTTTTTCTTCCATATTATTTTCTTTTTCTATTCCTACAATCTCTTTCGTCTTATCCTCAATACCAAATAGGATATATCCTCTTCCTCCATGGGTATTCGCTATAGCTGCAATATCCCTTGCTAATTCCTTTTTTTCTCCGTTTGTATTTATACTTATTTTCAGTTTATAGTCTAGTTTTGGCCCCTCTTGCTTTTTTATAAGAGATCCAAGTTTGTTTCTATCCATTTTACCACCTCATCCCACTTTACTAAAAAACTATGATATTTTTCATTATATTATAACTATATGTTATAATTATAGTATAATCAATTCAATAAATATCAGTACTTATGTAAATTATGATTCATTCAATAAATTTTAGTGTTTAGGAGAGGGATTAAAATGGATTTTAAACAACTAGAAACATTTGTTTCAATTGCAAAATATAAAAGCTTTTCTAGAGCCGCTAGAGAACTTTTTTTAACGCAACCAACGATTAGCAATCATATTCAAAATTTAGAAAAAGACCTAGGAACTATTCTAATAAACAGAAACAATAAAAATATTTCCTTAACAAAAGCAGGGGAAATACTGTACGTTCACGCCCTTGAAATACTCAACACTCGTAAAAAAGCACTCTATAATTTAGGAGAGTATCAAGGTAAAATAGAAGGAGTGATAGAAATTGCTTCTAGTTCTATTCCAGAAGGATATATTTTACCTCAGGTTTTGAAATCATTTCATAGTGAATTCCCCCATGTCAAATTCACCATAGCCCACTACGATTCTCAAGGTGCTATAGAAGAAATATTAAATGAAAAAATACAATTTGGATTTGTAGGTGCAAAAGTTCCTAATTCTCAAATTGAGTATACAGAATTGATTAGTGATGAACTAGTTTTAATTACTCCATATGATTATAAAATTCCATCTTCTAAGGGATATGTAGATATTGAATCTATTAAAAACATGGATTTCATTATGAGAAAAGAAGGTTCTGGAACAAGAAAACTATTTGTAAAAGAGCTGCATAAAAATAATCTATCTTTAGATAATTTTCATGTAATTGCTCATGTAGAAAGTACAGAGGCTATAAAGGAAATGGTAAGATCTGGTCTTGGGGTATCTATTGTTTCAGATAAATCCATTGTTGATTCCGTTAGTTTTAATATATTAAGATCTTATAAAATAAAAAATCTCAATTTAAAAAGAAAATTTTATTTTATTCATTCTAAAAAAAGAATACCGACTCCTCTTGAAGAAAAATTCATTCAACATATAGTAGATTTTTTTAATAAAGGGTAACTCCAAAGTCATATAATCTAACTATAAAGTCCCTCTAGATTCAAGGAAAAATTTCCGACTGAATCAATCTGGACTTTTATAAGGAGGTTGTATGATTTTGATTTTTGAAGAATGGATATCCCGTAGCAAGATTAGTGATACAGGTGAAAAATTATTTAAAGAAGCAATCATTTGTTATAAAGCCAGCGCTTATAAAGCGGCTTTAGTTTTTTCCTATTTAGGTTTTTTTAATGCCATTAAAGATAACATCCTATATTGTAATCATTATCCAAAGTTTAAAAAGGACGAGTGGGAACATAAACAAAAAGAATTATTAGAATTAAATCAATGGGAAGATAATTTATATAATTTTTTACTGGATACAAAAACTCCTATTTTTGAGTTAACAGAAGATGCAAAAAATCAAATAGTCTATTGGAAGAATAGAAAAAATGATTGTATTTATCCATCTAATATCACAATTTCCTCTGCTCACATAGAAACATTTTGGATTTTTATTCAGTCTTATCTTCCACAACTTATCCTCAATAGTAAGGATGAATTAATTCATAAAATACAGCTATACTTTAACGCTAAGAATTTCAAAAATATGGATTATACTTATTTTATTCAAGAAATTCCTCATTATGTTAAACAAGAAGACCTTCAGGATTTTTTTGAAGATCTTTACTTGTTTTTTTCAAATACCTATGAAAAAAATCCTTTTTATGAATTAAATATGAAGACATCTTTTTTCAAAGATATTTTTTCTTTAAGAAAAGATTGTATCCTACAAGAATTGATTCTTTTTTTAAGAAAAAAAGAATCCTTCTTAATAGAATTACTCATCACTTATCCAAATATAATCATTTATTTTTTATATGATAAAAATTTTGTACAATCTTTGTGGCAAGATAAATTGTTTAATGGTGTTTATCCCAGTTTAAATCTTTATTGTCATTTATTAAAATATAATGCTATACCAAAAGAAAAACTAGATGAAGTTCATTTGCATATATTGAAAAAATATAACAATGAAATACCCCAAAATGATTGTATTCCTATCTTAGAAGAAAACAATTTTTTTGAAAAAGTTAAAAGCAACCTATGTATTCAGTCCTTTGTTTATAGCAACTGGGCTAATTCAAATAAAGATTTTCTTATATTCTATTTAGATCGATATGGTTTTAATGAAAATATCGTTGAGATGATCTGTTTAAACTTAGAGGATAAAGTCTTAAATGAGTTTTATGAGCATTTACACCTTTACTTAGAAAAAAACAAGGTTTCTAAAGATTTTTTTTCTCAAATTTCTAAAGATAAAAAGTACATTACTCCTACCATTCAAAAATATTTTAATCTTATATAACGTATCTTTGCGTACTCTATTTTATTATATTGTATTATATATAGTTGAAAATTTATTTTTTCTAATTCTTATATTATTTTCTATAGTTTGAATAAAATCTTTTATTTTTTAACATACTAATCTTTATAATAATTTAAACTTCATCCTACTAGAGGTGATTTTGTGTTTTTAAATTGGTTTTTATTTTTTATTTTATTTTGGATATTTGGTCTATTTCTTTTTAGACAAGAAAAAAAGATTGTTTTAATCATATCTCCATTTGGCGCAATGTTAGCTCATATCGTTAATGAATTCGGGATTTTTTTTGATCTTTGGAAAGTTACCCCTGTAAAAGAAGGCTCTATGTCTCGTTTACCTGCTGATATAGGTGTATATGCAGTTCTTTCATCTTTTATGGTGTATTTGATGCATTATAAAAAATTCAATCATTATCTCCTTATTATCGGCTTTACATTGATTACTACCTTTTTAGAATTAATATTAGTTTTATCTGGTAAAGTCTTATACTATAAAGGCTGGAATATCTTTTTTACCTTTTTTTCCTACTTAGGCCCCTATTTTTTAATTTATTTCTTTTATTCTTATTTGAAAAAACTTGGAGTTTTTGATAATAACTAGCCTTTTTATACTATAATTCAAAGTCTATTCTCTACAAACTTCTTCTATTGCTTATAATTTTCCTTATCATAGTTCTATAGATACGTTTTTACCAATATCAAATTTAGATATAGCAAATACAAAATAAGAATCCTTATCGTACGACAAGGATTCTTATTTTGTATTTGCTATTAAAATTAATTTTTTATAATCTGTCTACTTCATATCGATTACCCAATTTCCATTCATTATAAAATCCGGATAGGATATCTTTACATTCGTTTTATTCATGTTTTTATCAAATTCTAAATTCATTATCCCTTTGTTTCCATTAAACTCAGTAGATATTTTTTTGATATCAGGACTATAAATATCGAAGGATCTTATTTTAATATTTTCGTCCCCATGAGTATTTAATTCCAACTCCACTTGAGCGGAAGTTTCTGACATTCTCTTAATCTTTTTAATAATAGCTTTTTGTATATTAAAATCAATTTCTTTGTTTAAAGCTACTTCTCCTTCATTAGGAATATCTAGAGAAAAGGAATCTATTGTTTTCTCATAGGATGCAATTATAGCAGGTAATTTTAATGTTAAGCTTTTATCTTTTGGTGCATTTGTCTCAAAGGTTGTCACAGGTCTTCCTTTTGCATTTTTAGGAATTTCAAGTTTATATTGATTCTTCATTTCGTCTAATACATAAAGATCTTCTGTTCTATTGCTTGTTCCAGAAGAAAAAATTCCATCTTTTCCTTTATCTTCTACTTCGTAGAATACTTTTTGCTTAAAAGGTTTTCCAAATTTAACTAATTTCAAATCTTTATCTTCAAATCCTGCAATCAATTGGATATTCAATTTTCCATTATTATCTATCAGTTTTGCCCCAATATCTACACCTTGCAGATTATTTTTTATTACATTAGAAGTATAAATCTTTTTATCTAAATCTAAGCTTTTAGCCTTTTCTAGTGAAACATTATAAGAATTTCCACCAATGATAATGTTAAAGTCTTTAAAGGGTTTAATATTATAATTTTCTTCTGCTTTATTCATAAAAGTAAAATTATATTTATTTTCTTCCTCTGAATAACCTCCTGGATAATAAATTATATTTGGGTTATTTTTAGGTATAATATTGATTTCTCCTAATTCATCTTTACTGAAACCTGTAGTTATTTCTATTTCCAAATTTCCTTCTGAGACCATTACATTTTCTATCCTAATGTCTTTATTCAAATCATAACCTTCCTTTAAGTAATAAGCCTCTCCATCAACAATAGTTGAATATACAGATGTTTTATTCATAAATGCCTTAATTGCTTGTGAAATATCCTCTGCATATACAATAGTCATACTCAATACACAAATACAGGCTGCAATTATGTACGGAATTCTTTTTCTCTTCACCTTGTTATTTTCTAATTTTTTATATCCTTTCTTTTTTATGGATTCCATGTCTATCTCAACTCCTTCTAATAATTTATCAATCTCTTGTTCAATTAAATCATCGTCTATACGGTTCAACAATTCCATCAGTTTATCTTCATTCATAATTTAATGCCTCCTTTATGATGATTCTGCCTCTTAAAAGCCTATTGTCTATAGCAGATCTGGATAAATTAAAAGTTTTTGCCAAATCACTTATTCTTTCACCAAAGAAATATCTTCTAAAAAATATTTCTTTATCTATTTTGCTAAATGAATTGATTATTTCTATAACTAGTTCTTGATCTTGTCTTAAGAAAAATTCTTTTTCAAGATTATAGCTATCTTTTATTTCAAATTCCTCAATATCAATCACATTATGTATCTTTTTTTTACGCTTATATGTAAGTGCTTTATATTTTGTCAAAATCAAAAGCCAGGTTCTAAAATTACCTTTTTCTTGATCAAACTCATTAATTTTAATCCAAGCATCTAAAAAAACATCTGATACACATTCTTCAATATCTTCTCTTTTAAGTGACTGGCATAAAATACTATAAGCTAGGCAATAAATTGTCTTTGTATATTTACTCATCATATATTCATAGGCAAGCATGTCTTTATTTTTTATTCCTTCCACAAGTGCACATTGTGAATATTCCAAACTATTCTACCTCCTTTCATATAGTACTACGCTCTAAATATTATTTTTCTCTCAAAAACTTTCAAAAATAAAAGACGATGCTTAAAAAACACCATCTTTCCATTTTTTTCATAATTATCCATATCATTTATTTATTATATATTTATGTATAAAAAACAGTAACTAAGACATCCACTTTTTAAGTATAAATTTTATGATTAATACAATCATCTATAACCTATATAGTCAATGAAATAAATGTTAACATTAGTTTAAATGTTTTTTATTTAATATTATTTTTACATTAATACGATATACTTATTTTAAAAGGAGGGATATGTGTATGGAAAAAGCATTGTTTTATAAAGAGTATCCTGTCATAGAAAGCTTAAAGGAATATAGCTGTAGGGATGTGAATCAATTAGAAAATAAATTAGTATATGAACTAAGAAAATATTATAAAACAGAAGTTATTACTATATCAGAGAAAGAAGATATTGTACTTATTAAAGTAGAAGATCGTATTTTTTAAAGGGGGCAAGAAACCACCTTTTTTTATACAAATCTTAAGTATTCCATTATTTTCAATCTTCTATTTCATAAATTACCACCATTTTGATAGTATGTGTTTTTATATCTTTTCAATTATAGGAATCCAGATCTCACATTTGTAGTCTTCTTCATCTGGATTCCCTGGTATATACACTTCGAGTTCTGGAGCTTCTGCATGTTCATATTTAGTTGCGGGAAACCATTCTGCAAAGATTTTATGCCAAATTTTTTGAATTGCATCTGGTATTGGTCCAATACTTTCAAATATAGCCCAATTGCAGCTATGAACATTAACAACTTCATAATTATTTAAACCTTCAATAGGTTCCCCTTCTACTGCTATCATATAATTAAATTCTTCTTGTTCCTTTTCATAGCCATGGCCAACTCCCAAAAGCCCTAATTCACTTGCATTTTTCTTCATTCTTTCAAGTACCCCATTCTCACAGAGCATATCCCAAAATTTTGGTATTTTTTTGAAATTTTCATGATTCTTGGTCGTTACTCGTTGTGAAATTCCTACAATTTTAAAAGATTCCTTTTTTACAATTTTATAATCCATTCTTTTCTCTCCTTTAACTGTTATTTGAAAGGATATTGGAGGAATAGCTTTGAGATTCTTCCTTTTTTCTTGCTTCTGATGGAGAAATATTGTGCAATTTTTTAAAAGCCTTTGTAAATGCTTCTGGGGTTTCATATCTGTACTTATATGCAATCTCTATTATTTTCTTATTGCTGGACATTATATCCTTGGCTGCAAGAGATAATCTTCTTTGCCTAATATATTCACCTAATGTCATACCAGTTAGCATACTAAATGTTCTCATAAAGTGAAATTTAGATGCGTAGGCAATTCTAGCAATCTCATCAGACGTAATGTTTTTCTCAATATTTTTTTCAATATATTCTAAAGCTTTATTCATATTCTCAATCCAGTTCATCCAACACCATCCTTTCTCTTTAATTATAACAATGTATAAAGAGCTTATCCTGTTATAAAATGCTTTATAATGATAGATCCTTTTACATTTTACCATTATTTAGATTAATCTATTATATTTTATGCATTTCTAACAAACCGATGGAAATTGGTGAAAGGTTTAATGCTACCACCTATAATATTTTTAAATAGTCTAACACCTAGTTTATTCACAGAAAAGCAATATTAATTGATTTTAAAGAAACATACATGTACAATATTTTTAATTTATTCTTGAGAAGCTCATTATTTTTTAAGAATTACAAGATGATATAAAACTTTAGATGGTGATAAACATAATAGCAGTGTAAAAGAACACAGAACATTATAGATTATTTTGTTTTAGCTTATATAGAATATTTGATCTACACAACTATCCGTATAATTATTTAAAACTTCGTTTGATTCTATTAACATTTTAAAATATGATCCTGCAATAATTAAAAATATTATTAAATGAATACTATAAATATTTTTAAAAAGATTTTAAGCGTAAAATAACCCATTTGCCACCAAGTTTTATCGCACGGTGTCAAATGGGTGGCAAAATCAAATTTTCACTAATAACCCAATTCTTGAACCTATTTATTTTACTAACTTTAAACTTATATATTACTTTAAGAAGGCCTTATATGCTTTATAAGTTTCATAACAATCTACTTTGCTTACAAGTTCCATTGGAGCATGCATACTAAGCATAGCAACTCCACAGTCTACTACTTCGGCTCCATAATTAGCTAATATGTAGGCAATGGTTCCGCCGCCTCCTTGATCTACTTTTCCAAGCTCTCCTATTTGCCATGTCACTTCATTTTCATTGAATATATTTCTAACTTCTGCTAAAAACTCTGCATTAGCATCATTGCATCCACTCTTTCCTCTTGATCCTGTATATTTTGCAATTACTACACCATGACCAACAAACGCACCGTTTCGTTTATCTATTACATCAGGAAAATTTGGATCAAATCCGCAAGTTACATCTGCCGATAAAACCTTAGAATTAGCAAGAGATCTTCTTACTTTTAAGTCACTATATTCTCCTTGTAAATTAATAATCTCTGCTACAACATTTTCAAAAAATTTCGACTCCATTCCTGTATTTCCCATAGACCCTACTTCTTCTTTGTCTACAAATAACCCTACTGCTGTATACACTGGATTTTCAATTTCAAGCATAGATTTTAATGCCGCATAAGTACATACTCTATCATCATGGCCATGGGCAGCAATCATCCCTCTATCTAATCCCACATCTTTTGCTTTTCCAGCTGGAACAATTTCGATCTCTGCTGTAGTAAAGTCTTCTTCTATAATCCCATACTTGTCATATAAAAGCTTTAATACATTTTCTTTAACCTTATCCTTTTCTTCTCCTTCTTTCACTGGAATATGACCAATTAAAACATTTAGGCCCTCTCCTGTAATTCCTTCTGAAAGCTTTTTCTCCATTTGATCTTTTGCAAGATGAATAAGTAAATCTGTTATATATAAAACAGGATCATTCTCATCTTCTCCAATAACAATGTCCACTTTACTTCCATCTTTTTTAAATATAACGCCATGTAGGCTTAAAGGAATTGCTGTCCATTGATATTTCTTTATTCCTCCATAATAATGGGTTTTAAGAAGTGCTAAATTCCCATCTTCATATAAAGGAAATGCTTTCAAATCTAGTCTTGGAGAGTCAATATGAGACCCAACAATTTTCATTCCCTTTTCTAAAGGCTCTTTGCCAAGGATAAATAAAGCTACTCCTTTTCCTTTGTTCTCTGCATAAACTTTTAATCCACTTTTCAGTTTTCCATTTTCAATGGCTTCTTCTAAGGAAATAAAACCTTTTTCTTTTGCCATTTCCACTATTTCTTTCGCACATTCTCTTTCTGTCTTTCCATTATCTAAAAAATTCTTATATCCTTTAGAATAGTCCATTAAAAGTTCCAATTCTCCATCCTTTAAAACGTTCCAAGCATTTCTAAATTCATGGCTTAATTTCATGGTTATCACCCTCCATATAATAATATTCAAACATATTATTTTTATTATACCATAATTTTTTGAATAATATAAAAAAGATCTAAGTTAATATATTAACTTAGATCTTTTTTATATTATTCTTATATGCATATATTGCAGCCTGTGTTCTATCTGATAAATCTAGTTTTCTTAATATACTTGAAACATGATTTTTAACTGTTTTTTCACTTATAACAAGTCTATCTGATATTTCTTTGTTGCTCAGACCTTCTGCAATAAGACAAAGTACTTCATATTCTCTTCTTGTTAAACTGTCTAATCCTTCTTTATTGTTTTCCCTATCTCGTTTTTTATTTATTTCTTTGAATAATTCTCCAGCAAGATTAGGATGCACATAAGTTCCTCCATTATAAACATTAATAATGGCTGCAATTAAACTAGCAGACTCTGAATCTTTTAGCATATATCCATTTGCGCCTAAATTTAAGGTTTCTATAAGATATTCTCTTTCATCATATATGGTTAACATGATGATTTTTATAGATGAATCCATATCCTTTAACTTCCTTAACGTCTCTATTCCATTCATATTTGGCATATTTATATCTAAAAGAATTACATCTACATCTGTCTTTTTAAATATATTTATAGCCTCTATCCCATCACACGCTGCAGCAACTACCTCTATATTATCTTCTAGTTCTAAAATCTTAGATAATCCTTCTCTCATAAGGGAATGATCTTCTACTATCATTACGTTAATTTTATTCTTCATTGTATACCTCCTCATTTGGCAAAACAAATATTACCTTTGTTCCTTCTCCTTTCTTTGATTCCATATTGAGCTTCCCATCTAATAACTCTGCTCTCTCCCTCATAAAACCAATCCCTAATGAACCTTTTTTTCGGGTACTTATATCAAATCCTATCCCATCATCTTCTATAAGTCCAGCTACTCTTTTTTTGGTTATATCAAGTTTAATTTTTATATTTTTAGCCTTAGAATGCTTGCAAGCATTATTTAATGATTCTTGAATGATTCTAAATATAGTTAGTCTTATTAGTGGGCTTACTAGCTCTTCTTTACTTAAAATAATCAAATCTAAACATATTCCTTTTTCATACTCTATATCAGAAATAAGCCTTTTTATTGTAGGAATTAATCCTAAATCTTCTAAAGAAGATGGGCTTAAATCATACATAATTCGTCTTACATCTCTTAAAATACTACGAAGAACCCCTTTCATATTTTTAATTTCACTCTTTGCTCTATTCAAATCCTTATCTACTAATTTTTCTATTATTTCAGATTTTATCACCAAAGAAGCTATGCTTTGGGCTGGTCCATCATGAATATCTCTCACGATTCTACCTCGTTCTTCTTCTTGTGCTTTAATTATTCTCATTCCAATCTGTGTTTTATCTTCTAAAGAATCCATTTTTTTTGAAACATTTTCTAAATCTCCTAGTAAGAAATCTATAACGGATTTCATCTTAGACATATAATTATCCGCCTTTTGGAGTATATCATAATTCTTTTTTAATCTTATTTCCAAATCATTCCTAGCTTTTATTAAATTTTTTTCTTCTTCTCTTTTTAAAGTTAATTTAATTTGTATATCTCTTGCTTCTTCATATGCTTTTCGTATACTTTCTTCTGACTGTTTTTGAAAATTTTTACTTACTAGAGACAACCTTTCTTTGCTTTTTTTTTCTTCTTTTTCTAGATATTCAACTTCTGTAATAAGCATCTGTACTCTAATTCTTAATACCTCTAACTCCATTTTCATCTTTTCACATTCGCTTTGAACATTTTCAGATATAGAAAAAATTTCATCTTGACCGTTTTTTATGGATTCTACTATCTTATCAATAATGATGTTCAAATTTCCTCTATATATCATTTTGTTTTCCATTTTTTACCCCACCTATTGACTTTATCACTATTGTACTTTTTAAATTATACTATATTTACATCTATTTTAACATATTACTTCCTATCTATTTTTTATCAAAAAAAGTAAAAATAAATAAAAGATTGTCATTAGACAATCTTTTATTTATTTATCTCATTAATTAACGCCTGCTCTTCTTCATTTAAAACTTTTTCTAAATCTAATAATATAATCATTCTGTCTTCTAGTTTACCTATCCCTTGAATATACATTTTATCTACTCCAGCCACTAATTCTGGTGGTGGATCTATATTCTCTTCATCCATAGATAAAACCTGAGACGCATCGTCTACTAAAAAACCTACTAGTTTATTTTTTATATTTACAACGATAATTCTTGCGCCCTCTTCTAATGCCCCTTGTTCTAAATTAAATCTTTTCTTTAAGTTGATGATAGGGGTAATGTCTCCTCTTATATTAATTACTCCATCTACAAAATCTGGAGTATTTGGAACCTTTGTAGTTTCCTTTACTTCACTTACTTCTTTTACTCGCATTATATCTACGCCATACTCTTCTTTATTCAGTTTAAAAATAACATATTTTCTTTCTGACATAAAAATCCTCCTTTCTTTTTATACAAGTTCTATAGATTCTAATTTTGTTTTAAAATCTTTTCTGAAATTTTCTAAATACTCTTTTCTAAGTTTTTCTTGCTCTTTTTTTTCCATTTGTGTCAATCCTTCATTTTTAGACTTTCTAGCTAAATAATTTATTCTGTCTATCTTTTCTCTAGATAACATGTTGCACCTCTTTCTAAAAAAATAATCTATTATTTTTAAAATCAATATTATTTTTATATTTCATTAAAAAACCCTGTAAATTACTTTGTATTATCTCTAGCCCTTTTTCGATTTCCTCTACATTGGTTGATGCAATATTGATTCTAAAGAATCTATCATCAATAGGATTATCAAAAAAATAACTCCCTGGTAATATAGATACCCCATAATTTAACAAATACTCTCTAAAATCTATAGAAGAGTATCCTTTTGGAAGTCCTAAAAAAAGATTTATTCCTCCATGGGGTATATTAAAATCTAACATCCCTTTAAAATTATTTTCTATTAAATATTTTGCTTTGTCAAATCTTATTTTATATATTTCCTCTAAATTTTTCAAATGGATTCTCCAATTAAAATGTCTTATATAATAATAAAGAGATCTTTGTACCAAACTAGATGTAGATATATCACTAGAATACTTTGCCCAGATCACCTTGTTTAATAACCCTAAAGGAATATCCATCAGTCCGATTCTAAGACCTGGCATTAATATCTTAGAAAAACTCTTTATATAAATAACCCTTTCATCATCATCATAGTGCTTTAAGGTTTTATGATCACAGGAATAAAACTTAAAATCACTTAAAAAATCATCCTCTAATATATAAAAATCATATTCCTTTGCAAGATGAATTAGCTTTTCTTTCTTTTGCTTAGAATAAGATATTCCTGTAGGATTTTGAAAATTAGGCATAAGATATAATAATTTCGGTTTTATTTTTTCAAGCTTTAGTTTTAAAATACCTATATCTATTCCGTCCTCTAAAAGAGGAATCTGAATAATTTTAGCTCCTTTATTTTTAAATACTTCCAGTGCTCCATTATAAGTTGGTTCTTCTGTAAATATAACATCTCCATAATGAATTAATGTTTTACATATAATATCTATCCCCTGCTGTGCTCCTGATATAATTTGTATTTTTTCAGGATTTGAAGATATTTCAAGACCTTTTAAATAGTCACAAATTGCTTTTCTTAAATTTAAATATCCTAATCCTTCGTCATAGTTAAATAAAGAAGGACCTTCTTTATCAAGTGCCATATTAATTGCTTTTTTAAAATCCTCTACAGGAAAAATATCTAAAGATGGATTTCCCATATCGAAGGTTATTATTTTTTCATCCATATCATATTTTATATCTTCTCTATATCTTTTTATTTCAGACACATAGCTTCCACTTCCTACTATTTTATATATATATCCTTCACTCTCCAATAGTTCATAAGCCTTCACAATTGTGCTATTATTTACCTCTAGAAGCTTTCCTAATTTTCTTATTGGAGGAAGCTTTTCATTTTTTAATAGTTCCTCTCTTTGTATTTTCTCTTTTATTTTTTTATATATTTGCAAATATTTAGGAACTGTTTTTTCCTCTATTTCAAACTTATATTTTTCCATATGCATCACCATCTATATTATATCAAAAAAACCTTACCTCAAATTATGTATTTTAAGGTAAGGTTTTTATATTTTTTTTATCCTTCTTGAATGAATGTTCTTTCGTATATTTCACAGGTTTCATTGGTGCATCTATCTCCAATACAGTGAATGCACGATATGACTCTACATTTTTTACCTATATTACTATCCGTTTTTTTCTCTACATTATTCATATCTATCATTAATTTATCTAATGCTAATTCATTCATATTGATCCCCCTCTTTCTTTTTCTTTTTTACAGTTTTATTATATCAATTATTCATTTGTTTGTCAATTGCATATTTTAATTTTAATATTTCATTTTCACCCACTTTTTTGTACTATTTCTTCTGATTTTGCAAGTTTTCTTGTACACATTTCTAAATTGAATGTTTTTATATCAAATTGAAAAATGATTATTTGTTGAAGGATAAGGAACTAATTGATATACTTATTAGATACATGAAAAAAAAGGAGATGTTTACATGTTTTATGATTATCATATTCACTCTAATTTTTCTGCTGATTGTAAAGTAGATATGGAGTATACAATAAAACAGGCTATACAAGTAGGTTTAAAAGAAATTTGTTTCACAGACCATGTAGATTATGAATATACAGATGGCACTATTTCTTTTGAAATAGATTATAAAAAATATTTTGAAAAACTTCATCTTTTATCACAAAAATATGAAAATAAAATCTCCATAAAAAAAGGTCTTGAAATGGGGCTTCAGCCTCATATTGTAAAAAAATGTAGCAAAGATATCAATTCTTATCCTTTCGATTTTGTAATTTGCTCTATGCATACAGCCGATAAAAAAGATTTATATAATGGCGATATCTTTAAAGAAATAAGTCAAAAACAAGGTTATGAAAAATACTATTTAGATTTATTAAAAGTTGTAGAAAACTTTGATAATTATTCTGTTTTAGGTCATTTGGATATCATAAGAAGGTATGGAAATTTTGAAAGGCCTTTAGATAATTCTTTTTTCATGCCTTTTATAGAAGAAATATTAAAAAAGGTTATACAAAAGGGAAAAGGTATTGAAATTAATACATCTGGTTTTCGTTATCATCTTAATGATTTTTCTCCTACAGTGGATGTATTAAAGCGATATAAAGAATTAGGTGGTGAGATCATCACTACTGGCTCAGACTCTCATGTTCCAGAAACCCTGGCTTATAAATTTGATTATGTATATGATATATTGAATTCCTTAGGTTTTAGGTATATTGCTATCTTTAAAGATAGCAAACCTCAATTCATTAAAATCCATAAATAAAAAAACTGACTCATAAAATTTCATTTGATATGAACACAATGTATACTCTTTAAATATATTATAAGTAAGGGCTTTAATAGCTCTTATTTATTTAGCGAAAGGAGTATGCATTTTTATGAGTGAAAATCATAGATACTCAAGTCAAAATGTTGCTGAGTTTACTGTGGATAATAATGATTCTACAGTAAGAGCAGATTTAAACATCCTTGAAGATAAATCGGATCAAATACCATGCTCTAGTTGCAAAAAAGACCCTTGCGAACATATAGAGGGTAATGTAGTAGAAGTAGATGTAAAAAAAGATGATTGTGAAATACGATCCGATATTCAAGTAGATAGAAGAAATACCGTTAGATTATGGGGACAGGTAAAAGACTGTAATAACTATCCTGTAAAATGTGCATTAGTTAAGTTAGTAAAAATAGTTTATAAAAATAATGTGCCTTGCTTTGAAGGTGTAGCACATACGGTAACAGACTGTATGGGATTCTATCAATTTGATATATGCTCCCCCTATAAAGAAGAAAAGTTCAAAGTAATCGTTAGTAAACCAGCTATAGGAAGAGAAAGAAAAGTAAATAACGAAAAATGTAACCCTTGTAAACATGATTGCTCTTGTATCTAAAAATAATAAGCTAGGAAAATCCTAGCTTATTATTTTTATTAAAATATATTTTAATAAAAGGTAGTGGTTATAAAATTTTCATATCATGAATATATTGACAAAGGGGGTGATGGGATGAAAGTTCCAAATCTTGTTTATTCCACATTTATATTATTTATCTCCAATTTTATTGTTAGAATAATAGGCTTTTTATATAAAATATTTTTGTCCAGAAAAATAGGAGCAGATGGACTTGGGATATTTCATATGGTTTTTCATTTTCTCATGCTCTGTATCTGTATTACAACCACTGGAATACCAGTTGCACTCAGCAGCCTAATTTCAAAAGAAAAAAGCTTAAGTAACAAGCATAATATAAATGTTCTTTTTATATCTACTTTATATCTATCTTTTTTTATTTCTATCGTTATATCTATATTCGTATCTTTTAATTCAAGATTTATTAGTTTAAAACTTTTACATTCAACAAGCTATGAAATACTGATTCTCTCTATTGCTCCTGCCATAGCTTTAATTACGATTTCAAACACACTCAGAAGTTTTTATTATGGTCTAAAGAAAGTAGAAATTCCTGCTATTGGTCAAATATTAGAACAATTAAGCCGAATAGGCTTTGTCTTTTTCTTATTCAAATATATAGATCATCCTAGCTTAGGTCCTTTGATCCCCCTCATTGGATTATCCATTGGTGAAATAATCAACATCTTATTTGTTTCTATTTATCTCATAAAAGAACCCTATTTAAAAAATAATTATACCATTCGCCTGAAAGATTTTTTATGTGGTGTTAATCGAATTTCAAAAATAGCGTTTCCTATAACATTCAATAGAATATTCTCTGTTATGATTCAGTCTATAAGTTCTATAATTATTCCAAGTAGACTTGTTTTAAGTGGTCTTCCTTATAAAAATGCTTTAAGTATTTATGGTACCATGACAGGTATGGTTTTTCCTTTTTTATTTTTACCTTTTACAGTAACTTCTGCACTGGTTGTAAATTTAATTCCAAGTATTTCTCAAGAAATTCCAAATAAAAATTATAGCCTCATCAAGAAAAAAATATTTTTTTCTCTTTTTTTAACTACTGTTATTGGTCTTTCCTCTACTGTAATTTATATATTTTGGGGAGACAAAATATGTTATTTTGTATATAAAAATAATTTAGCAGGTACCTATCTAAAATTGATTTCTATGGGTGGATTTTTTATGGTTTTAAATCATACTCTATCCGGAATACTTCATAGCATAGGCAAAGAATATATTGCTACAATAAACAATGTAGTAGGACTTTTAATAGAGCTTTTATGTATTTACTTTCTCATCCCTGTGAAAAGTATACATATCTATGGATTTATCTACGGATTTATTCTTTCTAGTATTATAACCTTTATACTACATAGCATTAATTTAATAAGACAGCAAAAAAGATGGAGGTGACTTTATTGTCTCCATCTTTTTTGCTGTCTCATTAAATTGTCCTTAAATTTTTAAATCCTATAAACTTTATGTCAGGATAGCTAGTTCCAAAAGTATTATATAATTTAAACTGATTTAAATCCGCTTCATTATTGGATATGAATTTATATCGAATGAAATCTACATTATAGCTTTCTGTATCTATCGTGGATGGACTCCATGTTTTCCCTAAATCAAAGGAATGACAATTGTATAATTTGTTCATTTGAACCCAAATATCCCAAAGCGTTTCTCCCGTTTTTATAAGTGTAGGAAAAGAACAATTAGATCTTTCTGATAAAGATACCACATTCAATTTGCTAAAAGCATCTTCTTTCAAAGAACAATTCATATATTTAACCTCCAAATTGTTATGAACAAATTCAGACCATGTAATATGACAAAACCCTATCTCCTCTTGTAAAATATTTAAATATATTTTTTTATTCCCTGTATCTGTTATTTGAGAAGGTTTGCTCCATGATTTATTTACAGCATCAAATCTGCTGAAAAATACTTCTTCCACTCCCTGTACTTTATTAAAATAAAAAATAGTTATTTTATCCGTATTACAATTTATAAAAAAAGGATTTATAATGGGAAAAGATACGATAAAATCAACAGTATTCTGAACCCATGCTTCTCCATCAAAATAATGATTAAATATAGACCATATCCTGGAATCCTTCCTATCTTGAAGATAATACAGAATATGAAGATTTGAATTTATTTTTTTTATATAAGGAAATCTTAGTATATATCTTTGACTATCATAATCAAATAATTTTCTCCATGCAATATCCTTATCTTTATTCGTATATAGGTAAATTACTTCTTTGTTTTCCACATTCGCAATTCCATATATTCTATCTTCTTGATCAATTTTTATATCGATTTGGTTATCTACTATATTTTCCATTATCCTCCTTGTATCATTTGACCTATTATCATAATTAAAAGTTCTTAAAAACAAATTGTTATTCTTTATGTAAAAGTTTACTATATCACCATTATGTTTTCTTATAATCGTTTCTGTATAATTAATAAACCCCATGATGATTCCTCCCTATATTAATTTATTTTTAATAATTTCTTTTATAATTATTAAAATATATGCTTTTAATAACAGTTCATGCCCTCTTTGCATATATTAACTTATATATAGAAACTAATCTTAGCAATTTATGTAACCATTTATATAGTAAACCATATAATAAAACTAGTAGGGTGATTATTCATATTTTTAATATTGATAAAAGGAGGTAAAAAATATGGGATGCCCAAGTTGTGGTACTTCAAAAACATATACCAATGATTTATCTAGACAGTCAACAGATACTTGCTGTTCAGCAAGTACTTCTTGTACAACGCCGCTAGTATATGATCCAGAAAAAATAATATCTGAATGTATATTTGTTGAAAAAGTTTATGATTCAAAGATGGTGAGAAAAGAAATAGATACAGTAGTAACAGAAACATTTACACCTGGATTTTCACTTGTTGGGGCAATAGGTTTTGATAATATTACTGTATCTTGCTCTAGTGTGGGAATTAGTGTTATCCCTTCCATTTTATCTATCAATGGAATTATTCCACCGATTGGCCCTACACCTACAGGTCCTGGAGGAATAGAGCAGATTGATTTATCTTTTATTGATACTTCAGAATGCGATGCTTTAGGGAAAGGTACTCCAATTATAATAGAACAGGAATTAGATGTTTCTGGTACTGTTTCTATAAGAATTTCTGGAACAGTTTTATACTCAAATGGAACAACTCAAATTTTTAGCAATACATTAACAATACCCCTAACGCCTCAAACGATTACTGGATTTGCACAATTATGTATTCCTTCAACTGGTGCTGCTTTAAAACCATCTTTGGCTGAATTCTGTGCAGCATTATGTGACTTTGTACTCCCAGCTGGTGCAAATAGTTTAACCATAGCCTCCCCAACGGAAATACAAGTTAATGGCGCTCTTGCTATATGTATCACCTGCGAAAAGAAAGTCAAAGTTCCAGTACAGCTTTGCGTTCTATCTACAGGATTCTGTAAACCACCAGAACAAGGAGGATTATGTATAGAGTTTCCAAAATTATTCCCAAATCAAGTAAATACTCCAATTATAGATGATTGTAAATAAAAAAGAAGGCAAAATTGCCTTCTTTTTTATTTCGTTATAAACATTACAGATATGTTGTACATTCCATCTGAACCCTTATCTATTCCAATTCCTACATGTGTGAATTTTTCAAATAATATAGCTCTTTTATGAATTGCTGAATTCATAAGATTTATATGGGCGCTTTCTATACTAAAATCTTTTGCAATATTCTCCGTCGCATTTTCATATTTAATCCCCATGTTACTAATCATATCATAGGGCATACCATAATTAGGGGAATTATGCGAAAAATAATCATACTTAACCATATCCTCTGCCTTTAACTGCGCAATAGTAGATAACGGATTGTCTAATATAAGGGGATTTAAATTGTTTAATTTTCTTTCACTATTTATTAATTCACTCATCTTTAAAACCAATTTTTCCGTTTCATCTTGTGTTAAATTTTCACCATTAAAAAGATTGTTCTTTTCTTGTAGTGAATCATCCTTATTAGTATTTTGTAGCGAATTTGAACCATAGTATCTTGTCACTGTACTTCCACCAGCATAATACATATTCTTATTAGTATAGGTATTATTTTCTATAATATCCTTATCCGAAGGAGTGCTATTGTTATTAATTTGTGCTGTTTGTGACTTATCACTTATAAGCTTTTTCTGTATATTTGAGCCATAGTATCTCGTAATCGTCCTTCCTCCAGCATAGGATAGGTTAGAATTAGCATTCGTATTATTTGTTACAGTATTCGTGTTTGCACTATTTGTAATTTCCCCTGTATTATTAACATTAGATGCATCAACATTTTTACCGCTTTCCGTTGTTTTGGATGTACTTGATCCATAGTATCTCGTTACTACATTTCCTTTCACATATACACTTTGGCTTGCATAAGAAATGGGATTGCTCATAGATGGGATCCCTACTAGCAATACAGCTATTACAGCGGATGTCATTTTAGTCATAATTTTTTTATTTATCATATTATGCCTCCTTATCCTTTGTTTACTGAACATATTAGCATAATATTCGTTTTTTTTCGACATGTAATTTATGTAATGGTATATTTTACTTTTATTTCTTGTTAAAATATTTCGTTATTTTTTTTAAAACAGATTCTTTTCTTTCTTCCTTTTCAGGAGGAGATCTAAAATACATCTCCTCCTCTACTATAATTTTTTCTGAAAAATTATTCTCCTTATGCAAATCACCTTTATTAATTATATTATCTTTTACAGCTTCTTCTTTATCTTCTTCCCTTACTATATCATTATCCATTCCAATCAAATATATCTCTTCCTCTTGTATATTACCTATAGTATGAAAGGGCTTTAAAATAGGCTGCTCCCTATAAGTACTTCCTATGTAATATATATCAAACACTTTATTTTTCTTTAACCTTTTATATTCTGTCCAATTTATTCCATAATCTGTAGAATATTTGTACCCTATCTCATCTTCTTTTTTCCATATAAACCATAGCTTTTCTTCTTTTTCAAAAAATTTATAAATTGTGTTTTTCTCTTTATGCCTCAAAATAGAATTGTACCACTTCATATTCTTTGATAGATCTTTTATATTCTTGCAAGTATGAAATACAGAAGATAATTCTTCAGATGTATAGATAAAGTGTATATTATTTCTAGAATCAATAAAAAAATTCTCAATATTTATGTTTTTTTCAAATGCTTCAATTTTTATCATCTGCTTCCAAAGCCTATCTTTTTGGACATAACTATGCAAATATAACATTACCTTATTATTTTTCTTCATCTTATATAAAAGAAATAAATCTCCATTTATTACATAATCAACCCAATAGGGTACCTCTTTTTTCATAAAAATGATCGATTGAAAGTAATTTATTTTCCAGTTTAATCTATTCTTATGCAGATGAACAATCCTTAACAACTGATTATGAGGCAAGCTTAGAAAAGAATAAAATATATGCACCATTTCATTCACACTAACAATATGAATATAATCTATTTGATTGACTTTTGGGGGAAATTTTTTAAGCATTATTTTTTCCCACTTATTCTTCCCATACATAAAATACCATAATTCTCCTTTTTCAGTTACACAGATCAAATGAATATAATCTCTATCATCTAAAGTTATATCATAAATCTTTATTTTATCAACTAATTTTATCTCTTCTTGCAAAATAGTTCCATTTCTTTTTTTATAATAAAGAGAAGTCTCTTTCATATAAAAATGAAACATTTCTTTATCGTCTTTATTTATAAAGATATGAGTCTGTTTATTTAAATTCATAAGCACATTCTCCTTTAATTCTTTATATTATACTAATATATATGCCTCATTTAAATTTTAAATACTATATCCTTACCATTTGCAAACATAATTATGTGTTAAAGGGAATAAACATACTATATATTGCCTTTAAGGAGAGAATGCCATGGCTAAAGTAAGTATAATCATTCCTACATACAATTACGGAAAATTCATCTGCGAAGCAATAGACAGTATATTAAACCAAACATTTAAGGATTATGAAATTATTATTGTAGATGACGGCTCAACAGATAATACAGAAGAAATTATAAAAAAATATGAGGATAAAATAAATTATTTCTACAAAACAAACAATGGTCCTGCTAGTGCACGAAATTTAGGAATTCAAAATGCTACAGGAGATTATATCTGCTTTTTAGATTCAGATGATATTTTTCTTCCAAATAAGCTAGAAATTCAAGTAAACTTATTAAGATCTCCTTCTTCTTCAAAAACAGCACTTTTATACTCTGATTTTCTTATTACGGATAAAAACTTGAATTTCATTTTAAAATATTATAGTTGTAAAAAATTCAAATCCCATGATGATGCAATGAAATATCTTCTTCAATATAACTATATTAACACCTCTACCGTGATGATCGTAAAAGATTATTTGCTAGAAGTTGGCCTGTTTAATGAAAAATATACCTACCTAGAAGACTATGACTTATGGTTAAGGCTAGGTAGCTCTTATGAATTTGGATATACTAATTTGGCCCTAGTCAAAACAAGAAGTCATAGTGCAAATTACCGTAAAAAAATAAACCCATTAGATAAGATGTCCTGTTTAAATGACATAAAAAGAAATATAAAAAAGGAATAGTGTATTCTATTCCTTTTTATATTTAAAGAAAAAAAATAAAAAATCTTTTAATAGCTTTACTAAATTTTTCTCTTCTATTTCTTTTTTAAGTTTACTATGCTCTATCAAAATCGCTTCAAACTTTTTGTGTAAATTCATGTACTCCTGTTTCATATCCCTAAAAAAATTTACTCTATTTTCTTCTCTAGACTTTAGTAGTTCTATTTCTTTGTGTAATTTTAGTATCTCCTTTTCAATAAGTCGATTTTTATTAAAATTTTCAGTTTTATGGTGATCATATAATACATCTGAAAGAATATTGTTTTTTTCAAAATGATGTTTTATATGGTTCACATATTCTAATAAATTATGTTTTATATGCTCTACATCATCTATGGTAATAGCTTCTTCTAATATACCTTCTTTATATGATTTTTCAGACTGCTCTTTTGTTACCAATTCTTCTTCATCATGAAATTTTTTACTTTCATCTACTCCTATTAGAATATTTTTTTGATATAAATGTGTATAGATCAGTGGAATCTTAACTTGTTTATAGCTTCTATACATATTACCTATATACGTAATTGGAATTAAATCACAGTCCCATTGTACATCAATTGATTTTATAGTTTCACTTAACAGTTTTCCAATCTTCGTGATTATAAAATAAAATTTATTGTTTTGTTTCCATAATAACTTTATGTGATCGTCTAATTGAATTAAATTTGGAATGCTAAAATCTCCTATTATATTTTTGAATCCTTTATCTTCTTCCCAATTATCGCTACGAAAATGTTTGTTTTTTTTAAATAAATAATTTATTTTGATCGTGTTGCAAAGAATGCTAAAATATACTACATGAACAAAACCAAATGTATCGCATAGAATACACATATCTTTTATATCTTCTTTTCTATAAGTTACTCTTTCTGGAAAACTCCATCTGTCATATTCTAAGTGAAATATCCTATAGAAAATAGTATATTTATTATCTACAGGTCTATAAAGTAAATGGATATTACCTCTATTATCTATATCCGTTTTATAATAATTTTCTGCTGTAGTTATTAATTTATAGCTTTTAAAATTATTTTTATTTGTGAGATAATGTATTAATGTATTATTTAATAACAATAATATATGAATCATTTGATTATATAAATATATCTTTAAATTTTTGAATTCATATGCTTTTGGATCAAAACGCTTTATTATCGCTTCTGTCCATATATCTTCTTCTCTTTTCATATGAATTAACATTCCTAATTCATTAAGCACTACTATATGAATCATTCCTATATTATCTATATTAACAGAGAAATTTTTTATATTTTTTGCAATAACATTCCTATCTATTTCTTTTCCATTCTCAAGAAATTTCATGTATAATTTTTTATTGGATAAAGAAAAACTGTATAATTTTTCGTGAGAAGATACTATATATTCATATTCTTTAGTATAACCCATCTAGAGCCCTCCTACAGTTTTCTTGATTTACTATATATATATTCATTATCTTCTCACAAATACGCATAATTTTTATTTTTGATTATCTTCTTATTTATTCTTCCTAAATTTCTATAAGAGGTCTATTTGAATTAACAAATTGTTGATTCTAATATGTTTCATTTCGATCTTTATTTTCACTTATTTTGTAACCCATTTTTCCCTAAATATTTCTTTATTTTTTTTGTATATTCTTATCATTTCTTGATTTATTAAAGTTTTGAAGGTAGCACTTCCATAATGATGAATAAAAACATCTCTTGTAAAACCTATCTCATATCCTGATTTTTTCAATCTATAAGAATAATCATCATCTTCAAACATCCCTACTTCAAAGTTTTCATCTAAATATCCTATTCTTGTAATTACTTCTTTTGGTATAGCCACACAAAACATAATCACCTTACTTACCTTCTTATATAATTTATTTAAATTTCTTACTGTATATCTTTGAGCAAACGCATCCATTTCTTTCATATTTGTATAAGAAACATTAATTCTAGCTTCATTTGCTACATAATTTGTAACAGGCCCTACTATTCCTAATTTAGGATTTTTCTCCAAGTGTTTTATCAATCCACTAATCCACCCTTTTGTGACCACAGTATCATTATTAAGCAGTATTATATACGCTCCTTTTGCTGCTTTCATTCCTATGTTATTTCCTTTTGCAAATCCATAGTTATCTTCATTTAAAATAACTTTTACATGGTCATATTGTTTTTTTAATTTTTCTAAATAATCGATGGTAGCATCCTCCGATTTATTATCTACAATGATTAATTCATAATTTGGGTAAGCTGTTTTGTCAAAAATGCTTTGTATGCATTCTTTCGTGTAGCTTAAATTATTAAAGGTGACGATTACAATGCTTACTAACTTATACATATTATTTATACTATTTATTATTCTTTCATTTATTATTTTTATATCCTCTACAGATTCTATTAAAATTATATTGCTTTTTCCTTTGTCATATAAAGGAGAAGCCGTTGTAATAACTAAATCACTCATTTCAAAAACCTTCTCCTCTTCTTTTGATAAAACATCCTTATTTACATAAAAAATAATTTTAAAATTATATTTTTCTTTTATGTATTGTATATAAGTAATCCACCTTGAATCCTCTACAAACAAAACACAATCCTTTATATTCTTTTTTTCTATGATTTTATCTAGCGTTCTGCTATATTTTTGAAATTCCTCTCTCCTATTAATGTTATATGAATTTTCTTTCATTTCTTTAAATAAAGGGGCTATATTTGAAAAATATGCATAAAAATAAGAAATCTCATAACCTTTCTTAAACATATAATATGCTAATTCTTGTAATGCACAATCCACTCCCGAAAAATATAAAATATGGTATTTTTCCATTTTTTTCAAATTACAATCTACCATGGTTCTCCTCCTTCATTATTTTCCTTGTTCTATAATATTTATTTTTTTTCAGTAAGTTCCTTATTTTCTTCCTTTCTAAATCACAAGTTATTTTCTAAAGCATATTATATAGTGAATAAATAGAAAGGATGACAATTATGAGAGGTATTGTACTAGCAGGAGGAAGCGGCACAAGGCTTTATCCAATTACAAAATCCATATCTAAACAGCTTCTTCCCATTTATGATAAACCTATGATTTACTATCCTTTGTCAGTCCTCATGCTATCAGGAATAAAAGAAATATTAATCATTTCATCTCCTAGAGACTTACCCCTATATCAAGATCTTTTAGGAGATGGCAAAGATCTAGGAATCTCTTTTCAATATAAGATACAAAAAGAACCAAAAGGATTAGCAGAGGCTTTTATCCTTGGAGAAGAATTTATAGCCAAAGATCCTGTAGCCTTAGTCTTAGGAGATAATCTTTTTTATGGTCAAAATTTTACTGCGATACTTAGACGATGTGCTTCTTTGAAAGAGGGAGCTATCATATTTGGCTATTATGTGAAAAATCCAAAAGAATTTGGTGTAGTTGAATTTGATTGTAAAGGAAATGCCCTCTCAATAGAAGAAAAACCCCTTTACCCAAAATCAAATTATGCTGTTCCAGGTCTTTACTTTTATGACAATAAAGTAGTTGAAATAGCAAGACAAATTCAACCGTCTACTAGAGGGGAACTTGAAATAAGTAGTATAAATGAAACTTATCTAAAAAAAAATATACTTCAAGTAGAAGTCCTAGGTAGAGGTATGGCCTGGTTAGACACAGGTACACATAGCGGATTACTAGAAGCAAGTAATTTTATAGAAGCGATCCAAAAAAGGCAAGGTTTTTATATTGCTTGTTTAGAAGAAATAGCCTATAGACTTGGATATATCAATCAAGATCAACTATTAAAATTAGCACAGCCTCTTTTAAAAACCGACTATGGAAAATACCTAGAAGATATAGTAAAAGGAATATAGCTGAGGTGAAGCCATGGGTAAATTTAACTTTGTCGAAACCTATATAGAGGGTTTATTTATAATCCAGCCTACTATTTTTTTTGACAATAGAGGTTTTTTTCTAGAATCTTATAACTACAAAATTTTCAAAGAAAATGGACTTGATATGGTATTTGTTCAAGAGAATCATTCTAAATCTAAAAAAGGAGTCCTTAGAGGAATCCATTTTCAAAATAAATACCCTCAAGGGAAATTAATACGGGTAATCAAAGGTAAAGTTTTTGATGTAGCTGTAGATCTTAGAAAAAACTCTATAACATATGGAAAATGGTATGGTCTTATATTATCCGAAGAAAATAAAATTCAATTTTATGTTCCTTCAGGATTTGGCCATGGCTTTTTAGTTTTATCTGATGAAGCTGAGTTTTTATATAAGTGTACAGAATATTATCATCCCGAGGATGAGAATGGAATATTATGGAATGATCCTGAACTAAATATCACTTGGCCCATAGAAAATATAAACGAAATTATTCTTTCTGAAAAGGATAAGAATTGGAAATATTTTCAGGATACGAAGATTCACTTTTAAAGTTTTGGAGGTTAATATGAAAAAAATATTAGTTACTGGTGGAGCTGGATTTATAGGGAGTAATTTTATTAAGTATATGCTTTATAAATATAAAAACTATAAAATAATTAATTTAGATGCATTAACCTATGCAGGAAATCTAGACAATCTAAAAGATATTGAAAGTAATCCTAATTATACCTTCATCAAAGGAGATATAAAAAATAAAGAATTAGTAGAGGCTATTGTATCTAATGAAATAAATTATATTATAAATTTTGCAGCAGAATCTCATGTAGATAAAAGTATAGATGATCCTAGCTTATTTGTAAAAACAAACATACTCGGAACACAAATTCTCTTAGATGCAATAAAAAAATATCCTGTAGAAAAATATTTACAAATCTCTACAGATGAAGTTTATGGGTCTCTTGGAGAAAATGGATATTTTACAGAAAAATCTCCTCTCTCCCCTAATAGTCCTTATTCAGCAAGTAAAGCTGCTGCTGATTTACTAGTGCGCTCCTATTTTGAGACTTTTCATTTGCCTGTTAATATTACAAGATGCTCCAATAACTATGGTCCTTATCAATTTCCAGAAAAATTAATTCCCTTAATGCTTATCAATGCCTATGAATATAAATCTTTACCTTTATATGGAGATGGATTAAACATACGAGACTGGATTTATGTAGAAGATCACTGTAGTGCTATCGATTTAGTCCTTCATAAAGGAAAAACAGGGGAAATTTATAATATAGGAGGAAATAATGAAAAGAAAAACATAGAGATCGTCAACCTCATACTTGCATATTTAAATAGACCTACATCTTTAATTCAATATGTAGCGGATAGACCTGGCCATGATAGAAGATATGCTATTGATTCAGCCAAAATACAAAAAGAACTTAACTGGAACCCCAAGTATACATTTGAACTAGGAGTACAAAAAACCCTTCAATGGTATTTAGATCATATAGAGTGGTGGAAAAATTTAAAAATAAAAAATATATAAGTTGAGGTATCAGTATGAAAAATATTTTAGTCACAGGTTCAAAAGGACAGTTAGGTACGGATGTTGTTTCTACCCTTTATAAAGATTATAATATAGTCGGATTAGCTAAACATGCTCTAGATATAACAAACCTAGAAGCCTCCTTAAATATAGTCAAAGATATAAAACCTCACATTATTATAAACTGTAGCGCCTACACAAACGTAGACAAAGGAGAACAAGATATAGATTTAGCCTATAGAATAAATGCCTTTGGTACTAAAAACTTAGCCATAGCAGCACTAGAAAATAATTGTAAATTAGTTCATATCTCTACTGATTTCATATTTGATGGAGAAAAAAATTCACCTTATATCGAAACGGATTCTCCTAACCCATTAAATGTATATGGTAAATCAAAACTTTTAGGAGAACAGTTCATACAAGAGATAAATCCTCAATACTATATTCTAAGAACTTCTTGGTTATATGGAAAAAATGGAAATAATTTCGTAAAAACAATGCTCCATTTAACCAATGAAAATAAAATAATAAACGTAGTGCATGATCAAAGGGGAACCCCTACCTATACAAAGGATTTGGTTCAAGTTATAAAAAAGGTTATAAAGACAGATGCCTATGGAATTTATCATGCTTCAAACGAAGGATCATGTACATGGTTTGAATTTGCGAATGAAATATTTAAACTAGCCAATATAAAAAATATACAACTTCTCCCTATTACCACAGAAGAATTAAGTCGACCTGCACGAAGACCCTTCTATTCCGTTTTAAAGAATCATATGCTAGAATTAAATTTTGATTATCGCCTAAGGCCATGGGAAGAAGCTCTGAATCAATATTTTGCTTAGGAATAGCTATGATTATGCTAAAGAATCTAAAAATCTAATTTAATTAAATTATAGTCCTTACCGATTAATCAAATAAATTTCAAAAGGAGATTATGTCTTATGTATGAAGGTTTCTTAACAAATTTTTTTAAAAAAAGAGAAAACATAGCATATTCTTACTTAAATGGAAAAGGAATTGAGATAGGAGCACTACACCAACCATTGAAAATAAATAAAAATATAGATATAAAGTACGTTGATAGAATGACAAAGGAAAATTTAAGAAAACATTATCCCGAATTAGTACATGAACAATTAGTTACTGTAGATATTATAGATGATGGTGAAAAATTAACCAATATCTTAGATGATTCGTTAGACTTTATAATATGTAATCATATGTTAGAACATTGCGAAAATCCAATTGGAACCTTACAAAATTTTGTAAAAAAATTGAATCATAGGGGACGAGTATATTTATCTATTCCCGATAAAAGATATTGTTTTGATAAAGATAGACCGTTAACAACCTTTGAGCATTTATTAGCAGATTATCATGATGAAGGAGAAAACTCTAGAGAAAAACACTTCTATGAGTGGGTTCAATTTGTTAACAAAACACCCAAAGAAGAAATGGAAAAGCAGATAAAAAAATTAATGGATATGAATTATAGTATCCATTACCATGTATGGGATATAAATACTTTTATTGAATTTTTAGTTCAAGTAAGGAAAGTTTTAAATAAAACATTTGAAATTAAGTGCATAGAATTCAATGAGATAGAAGTAATTTGCATATTAGAAAAAATCTAGAAAGGGATATTTTTGTAAAATATCCCTTTCTTCATTCTATATAAATCTATTCTATGCTTAAATCCATCACTTCTTTTGTGGCTTCAAGATACTGCAATCCAAATTTCTCATCTGGCTCTAGATAAGTACCTTCTCCCCATTCATTCCATGAATTTATGAAAAGAATTTGTTTTTCTTTTGGCTGATAGTGCTTTTCATACGCTATGCATCCTAACAACCATTTTTTATAACTTTCTATTGTAAAATTGTGAAATATAACACCTGAATTTAATTTCCTTGCTACATTGTCAAAACCTAACATAGCGCCTCTATAAAGGCTATAATTTACTCTTTTCTTTCTTAAAGCTATTTCAACAATATCATTATAATCATAAAGATATCCCTTAAAATTAGGATCCAAATTTTCAACATATCTTTTAGGTTTTAGAAAACGCCAAAATCCGCTTGGTGGAAACTCAACTGCTGAGTCACAACCAAATACTCTAGGATCTGTTATTCCAATAGATTGGACTGCACATATGTGGATACTTTCTATTCCAGCTTCTTTACATCTTTCGCGCCAATTTTCTATTGTTTTAAATGGATTTGGTAGTAGATTTACTCGATATACAAGGAGCATTGGAGCATCTTCTAGTTTAATATACCTTTTATCCTTTAATATAGGTATTACCTCATCAATAAACCGCATATCTGAATCTATACTGTGAGACTGGCTAATTAATATTTCCTTATCTAATCCATCCCATCGTCTAGTCCAATTTTCATTTGCCCAACATATACAAAATGGTAGATCTAAATCCTCATTTTCTAAAACTTGATTTAGTGGTTTTTCTAATAATCGCTTTCCATTAAACCAATAATAATAATAGCAAAATCCATATATATCATATTTTTTAGCTAATTCCATTTGCTTTTTTTGAATGCTTTTATCTTGCACTAGATCATAATATCCTAATTCAGTTGGTATTCTTTGCTGATAATGTCCATCAAATACAGGTTTGCCTCTTTTAACATTTCTCCATTCTGTAAAACCGTTCCCCCACCACTCATCATTTTCAGGTATTGCATGAAATTGAGGTAAATAAAAAGCAATTGCTTTAATCTTAGACATATCATTCCCCCTCTTTATTCCCTATTACATCTATCTTTTTATACTATTGTTCCAGCACCACTCTAACTTTATCTCTATATAAATTTACTTTTTGAATAACATTTTCATCTAGCACAAACTGATTCATAATATAATTTTGAATTTTTACTATTTCTTCATAATGCAAAGCTTTATCTTCCCTTTTGGTCACGTTCTGATCGTGTCTTCTATTTCTATTCAAAGGTTTAGGGGTATAGGATATATTTCCTTTTTGTAACAACCAAACATAAAAAAACCAATCTCCTCCAACTTTAAATGTACTTAATTCATCCATTATTTCTGACATATCTATTTTTTTAAAGACCACTGCTGAAGCATTTTGTATTGTATTTTTTATAGCCAATGCAGTAGATATTTCTTTTATTCCATCTGTACTGTAATTTTCTCTCCATTTATTTACATCAATATCATCTGTATCATATACACAGTTTTCCTGAATCACTTTTCCCATAGAATCGATCTGTTTTGACTGACTATAGCTTAATACTGCATTTTCATGTTGAAAACCCTTCATAACCTCTTCCAAAAATTCTTCTTCGCATGTATCGTCTGCTTCAGCAATCCAAATATAATCTCCTTTTGCCATGGAAATTCCTTTTACCCATTGCTTGAATACAGATCCAGAATTTTCTGTGCTCCTTATTAATTTAAAGTCTATTGAATATTTCCATTTTAATCCATTCATCACTTCTAGGCTATTATCTGTTGAGGCATCATCTAGTAAAATAATTTCATATATTGGATAAGTTTGATTTATAATGCTAGTCAATCTCTCTTCTAAATAGCGTGCATAGTTGTAATTTGGAATTATAACACTAATCTTTTTATGATTAGGATCTAAAGCTTTGAGTAGAGAAAATACATAATCATTAAAATTAAATTTTTCCTCAATTAAGAGTCTGCTATTTTTCCCCATTGATCTTCTCACTTCATCATTATTTATTAATTCTATTACTTTTTTAGACATTTCGTCCACATTAAGATAAGGCACTAAAATGCCCTTATCCTTCGTTACAATATCAATAAATCCACCTGCATTATTAAAACCTATAACAGGTAACTCTGCATCCATGGCTTCTAAAACTACAGATGGAAAAGGATCTTCTCTTGATGTCATCAAATAAATATCTGAACCAGAATAAAACAGAGATAAATCTCTTTGTATATTGCAAAATATAATTTTATCTTTAAGATATGATTTTTTCGCTTTATTCAATAATTCATCCATCAAAAACTTATCTCCACTACCCACCCAAACAAAATAAAGCTTATCATTTTTCTCCGCAGCCTTCAAAGCAACTTCAACAAACAAGTCTACCCCTTTTCTAAGTTCTGCACATCCTACACCTAAAACAATATTACTATCTTGAGGAATATTTAACTGCTCTCTTAATTTATTGTGCGCCTCAAATTTATTATATTTATAGTTATTTTTATTAAATAAACCTTGAGGAGAAATGATAACTTTTTCTTCTTTTACATTTATAATTTTATTGCATTGCATTTTAACATATGGAGAAGGGAATACTATTTTTTCTGCATACTGAAAAATCATTTGCGTTTTATTTTCTGCTTGAAGAGTGCTTATCATCCCTGGCAACTCATGTATAAGAGATATTGTTTTTATATTTTTTTCGCATAAAGCCTTCACAATATCTCCAGTAACCACCGTGTTACAAATGGCTATTCTTATCCCTTTATCATAAAAACTTCCAATTAAATTTTCTTTTTCTGAATAATCTCTATCTAAATTATAAACTGTAGCGTATTTCCTAAATTCATTTTCTAAGAACCCTCTTGATTTAAGCATTACATGCACCTTATAGTTAAATGTCTCCTTCAATGTTTTAATGATATTAAGGGCTAGTAAGGAGGCACCACTGAAGGTTGCATCATGGGATACAAAAATTATATTTTTTTGAAATTCATTTTTTTTTACGTTTTCTTTTTCTTTCTTTCTTTTCTGGAAAATTAATTTATTTATATCAATAGGATATATTCGACTATATCCTCTTTCCTTATCTTCAAATCTAATATTTATTTTATTTTTATTTTTAAAATCATATATTTTAATAGTAAAACCACTATTTAAAGATCCTCCATATGCAGGAAATACTTTAAATACATCTTTTCGTGTCGTATGACTAATTTCTACATTCGTTACTTCAGGATGATCTACTTTTATTGTTAACGGGTTGTTCGATTTTATAGAGAAAGCCCATCCTATAATCCAAAGGTATTCTTCCTGTTTCTCTTTTATTATTGTATACAACTCTATATTACTTTTTATAAAACTAGACATACTAATCCCCCACTTTAATAAACCTTTAAATTTATTTATTGTCTTCATCCACTATTATCTTATATTTTCCTAAACAGTCTCCATATTCAACTATTCCTTTTATAGAATTTCTCCTTAAATAATCCTCCAGAACTTTTTTTCCTGCTTCATACGCATATAACTTACACTGAGGATTGCCTGCCACAGAATCTTTATGCATTCTCCAGTGATACAATATTTTAGGAATATGAACAATTTTTTCTGCATTTTCTGCTGCTCTTAAAATCAAATCATAATCTTGTGCCCCATCGAATTCACATCTAAATCCTTCTATCTTATTGAGTAAATCTCTTTTTATTATAAAAAAATGAGTTATATAATTATAGATTTTTAAAGTATCTAAACTCCAATCCGGTTTAATTACTGGTCCAAATCTTATTTTTCCATTTTCGCTTAATTTATCTTCATCTGTATATATAAAATCTACCCCTTTATTCTCATTGATGCACTTTACTATTTCATACAGGGCATTTACGGGTATAATATCATCATGATCCATAAATCCTATATATTCTCCTGTTGCTAATTTTAAAGCTTCATTTGAATTTCCAGATATCCCTTTATTCTCATTTAATAGCTTTATTTTTATTCTATTATCTTTATTTGAATAAAATTTAAGAACCTGCCTTATATAAGCTACATTGCTTCCTCCATCTACGATACATAGCTCCCATTTAGAATAAGTTTGGGTGATTACAGACCAAATCATATCCATCAAGAAATTTTTTTTTGTATTGTAAACAGGTACAATAATACTAATTATTGGTTGGTATGCAAATGTATATTTATTTTGGTGTACTCTCATATATTTCTTCTCCTGCCTTTCCTTTTATTAATTAGATGCCCTATCTCTGCAATATTGTGTTTCAATACATCAAGATAAACAATTACAAATTTCAAAAGCTTAAAAAAATTAATGCTGCTTCAAAATGATTTTTTAAATTATTTTCAAGCAGCCTATTTATAATTATTGATAGCCCAATTCCATGTTTTCCTAATTCCAGAATATATATCCACTTTTGGCTTCCATTCTAATTCTTCTCTTATCCTTTTTATATCGAGAACATTGGTAGGGACATCTACCTTCCTAGATTCTTTATAGATTACCTTAACATCTACTTTTAATACGTCTTTCATAATCAAGATTAATTCATTCAGAGTTATGCCGATTCCGCTTCCTATGTTAAAAATATTACTCCTTGTGTCTTTCAAAGCAAATAAATACATGGCATCAATCACATCTTCTATAAATATATAATCTCTACATACACTTCCATTTCCCCATATTTCTATTTCCTCACCTTTTAATAATTTCCATAAGAATATTCCTATAGCACCTTGATTAGATAAAGGATTTTGATATGGACCATAAGGATTAGCAATTCTCAATACTGTATAATTTAATCCATACAAATATTTAAATAGATGTAAATATTTTTCTATCATTAATTTTGAAATTCCATAAGATGAAATTGGCTCATTAGGATCATCTTCTTTGATAGGAACAGTTTTTGGTATCCCATATACCGTTCCTCCTGATGAAGAAAATATAATCTTTTTTATATTTTCTTCACAACACATTTCTAATAATTTTACACTGGTTATAACATTAGATTCTATATCATAGCTAGGATTAAAATTTGAGATTTGTGGTATGGTTGTGCTTATTAGATGATATACTACATCTATGTTTTTTAACATATATCTAAATTTATTTATGTCTGCAAATTCTCCAGCTATATATTTACATGAATCTAAATATCTATCTTCTTTAATATTTCTATTAAATATAGTAATGTTATGTCCTTCTTTTAATAATTTTAATACTAAGTTATTCCCTATAAACCCCTGCCCTCCAATAACAAGAATATTCATGATCCCTCCCTAAATATATTCTTTTCTTTATTTTTATCCATTTAAACTTCTTTTTTTACTATCCATAAATCTTGATGACCCCACCAAAATCCTTCTATATTTCTAGCAATTATAGGATTCCCGGGCAATAATTTTATCTTTTCACACACATAGGCTGGACTTACAATCATTACCCCATAATCTTGAGCATTTAAATCTAATTGTTCGCTTCCTGCTAAAAAACAATATCCTTTAGCATTTAACTTCGCTTCTGGAGACTCGCAAGCTTTCATACTTTGATATCCATGTGTAGTAAATATTAATAATCCTCCAGGTATCACAGCATTATATAAAGAACTAAGCCAACGAAACCAAGTTGTATCAGGCATATGTGAAAAAAAAGATAAGCCAAAAATCACATCATACAAATTAAGATCTAAATTCAAATTTTCTGGCTGTGTGCAGGATAACAATCCATTAACACCTAATTTTTCCTCAATAAAATTTACAGCCTCTTGATGTATATCACAAGAGGTAATATCTAATTTCATCTCTTCTTTTATCAAATGTCTCGTCACACATCCATAGCCTGATGCAAATTCTAGTAATTTTATAGTCTCTGTTTCAGAATGAACTAGTTCTTTAATTAGATTTGTGAGTATATGCGCCGACTTTTCTCCATCGCTAAAATAATATTCAATCGCATTTTCTACAGATGAGAAGGATGGATGGGTAACAATGAATCGAAAAATATGGTCTGCTTTATGAATATCTGCAATGGTATTATATTTTTCTGCCAACTGATAAATCACTTGCTTATTTTCTTCTATAAATTTATTCATTTATATTCCTCCCACTTATTTTAAAATCAGGTATCCATTCTTGCTTTTAAGATAATATATAGAATATATTACAGTTTGGTGATTATGAAAAATGTTACTATACCCCTCTAAAAAGATAAGTATATGGTTCTTATACTCAATCCTATAATCAAACAACCTACGATTATCATAAGCGTCCTTGCTGATACGTTTTTACATAATTGAGCTGCAAAAGGTGCTGCAATTATTCCCCCAATAATTAATCCCACAATTACCTGCCAATCTATGAATTGAATAAACGTCATAAAGGTAATAACCTGCGCAATAGTTACAAAAAACTCAGCTATATTTACTGACCCTATTGAAAATCTTGGAGCATATCCTTTAGCAACCAATGTAGTTGTTACAATAGGTCCCCATCCTCCACCACCTATGGCATCAAAGAATCCTCCAATAAATCCTAGTACCATTAAACCGTTTTTCTTCATTAATTTTTCTTCTTGTATTTTTTTTATGGCTTTAAAAAGTATTCTAATTCCCATAATAAGCAAATAAATAGAAATAATAGGCTTTATTGTGTCACTTGGTACAGAGGTTAATATATACGCTCCTATAATCCCTCCTAATATTCCTGGAATTACTAAAGTTTTAAATAATTTTTTATCAAAATTTCCAAGTTTAAAATGAAATATTCCAGATACAAAGGTTGTAAATGCTTCTGCCATGTGTACGCTTGCACTAGCCATGGCAGCTGGCACTCCCATACTTAACAAAAATGTAGTCGAACTTACTCCATAAGCCATCCCTAATGCCCCATCTATCATTTGTGCAATAAATCCTACAGCTATAAATAATAAAATACTATAATCCATAATTAAAATGCTCCCCTCCAAATATATTATATTTTTCAATATAATATATTTGGAGGGGAGCATTTTTGCCTCTGTTTATTTAGAAAAAAAGTTCTTACATCATAAAACAATGCGAAGCTTTAAACTCTATCTCTTATAAATGCTAAAACCTTTAATACGGACGCTTCTACAGACAATATATCCGTATCTATGACTAAATCAGGATTTTCTGGTACTTCATATCCTGAAGATATTCCTGTAAAATCTTTTATTTCCTTTCTCTCTACTTTTTTATAAAGCCCTTTTGGGTCTCTTTTTTCACAGGTTTTTATATCTGCTTTTATATATATCTCTACAAAGTTGTCATTACCAATTTTTCCCTTCGCAAAGTTCCTCATGCTTTTATAGGGGGATATACACGATACCAAAACAATTAAACCTGCATCCTTAAATAAGGCTGCCACCTCTGCTATTCTTCTTATATTTTCATTTCGATCTTCTTTAGAAAATCCTAAATCCGAATTTAAGCCATGCCTTATATTATCCCCATCTAATAAATAAACAATATTCCCTTTTTCTATTAATCTTTTTTCAACCTCTACTCCTATAGTAGATTTTCCTGCACCAGAAAGTCCTGTAAACCATACAACAAAACCTATCTGACCTAATTTTTCACATCTTTGTGTATAGCTTACTTTGCTTTTTTGCCAAACAATCATCTTATCAAAACCCTTCATCATTCATTAAAATAGATTAAATAGTATACTTTATTCTATACTAATGTATTCGATATTTGAGAATGTGCTGTCAATGATTTAACTTAAAGAATTAAAACATCATATGTTTTACATATAATCTTTCTTATACCAAATAACTTTATTTACTATCTTCGAGTAACTTTGTATTATTTTAATTACTTTTTCAGATATATTCTCATCTATATAATCTAAAGGGATGTTATTTTTTTTCTCCTTAAACATTTCTATAGAAATGCATATTGCTGAAATTAGCTCCTTTGAATCTATCCCTCCTATTACCACCCCTCCTTTATCTATTACTTCTGGTCTTTCTGTACTTGTTCTCATAATAACTCCTGGAAAATTTAAAATAGCAGATTCTTCACTCAATGTACCACTATCAGATAATACACAATATGCGTTTTTTTGCAATTTACAATAATCAAAAAAACCAAATGGCTTTAAATTTTTTATCAGCGAATTAAACTTTATATTTTTTTCTTTAATTTTTTTCCATGTTCTAGGATGAGTTGAAAATATAATTGGTAAATTATACTTTTCAGCTACGGAATTAATAGCATCCATAAGCTTTCTAAAATGATCCTCTAAATCTATATTCTCTTCTCTATGTGCACTCACTATAATATATTTATTCGGCTCTAAATCCATTTTTTCTAGTATATTTCTAGATTCAATCTTATCCATATTTTTTTTCAACACCTCTGTCATAGGAGAGCCTGTTACAAATATATGCTCTTTTCTAAATCCCTCGCTTAAGAGATATCTTCTACTATGCTCTGTATAGGTTAAATTGATATCACTTAAATGGTCTACCAGTTTTCTGTTTATTTCTTCTGGTACATTTTGATCAAAGCATCTATTTCCAGCCTCCATATGAAAAATAGGTACCTTAAGCCTTTTAGCTGAAATTGTGCTCAATGCACTATTTGTATCTCCTAATACCAAAAGAGCATCTGGCTCTTCTTTTAGTATTATCTCATAGGATTTTGAAATTATATTTCCAATGGTTTGGCCTAAATTTATTCCTGCACAATCTAAATAATAATCTGGTTTTCTTAATTCAAATTCTTCAAAGAATATTTCATTCAAGGTATAATCCCAATTTTGCCCTGTATGGACTAGTATATGGTTAAAATATTTATCACACTTTTTTATTACTTCTGATAACCTAATAATCTCTGGTCTTGTTCCTACTATTGTTACTAATTTTAATTTTTCCATGCTACACCTCGCAATAATAGGTGTCCGGATTTTTTATATCAAATATTTCATTTGCCCAAATAAGCAATATCATTTCATCCTTTGATAGATTTTCTATATTATGTGTGTACCCTGGCGGTATATCTATCACCTCTATTTTTTCATCAGATACATAATATTCTATCGTCTCATCAAAATTAATATTTCTAAATCGTATTATAGCCTTTCCTTTTATAACACATATTTTTTCATTTTTTGTGTTATGATAGTGATTCCCTCTTATAAATTTTCCTTTTGTAGTAGATATAGATACTTGCCCAAATTCTTTAGATTTTATAATTTCAACAAAACTTCCTCTTTTATCCGTATGCTTTTTTAGTTCATAAGAAAAATCATCTTCCTTTAAAAAACTTAAATATGTTGCATGCAAAGCCTTTACAAATCCATCCTTAAGATTTGGCATAACCAGCGTATCTCTGTTGTTTTTTATCTCATGCAGAGCATCTACTAATTCTTTTAAAGTCACTTTATACGTAGTTGTAACAGAATAATATAATTTATCTTTTTCACTTGATCTATTTAAATGAGATACAAAACTGCTTACTACATCATCTATATACACTAGTTCTAAATATTTGTCTTCACCCCATATGGATATATCTAAATCTCTACCAATATTATAGCAAAATGTTGCTACTACTGAATTATAGTTTGGTCTACTCCATTTACCAAATACATTAGGAAGCCTGTATATATATATATCGCCTTTATATAATTGGTTGTATTGAATGAGGGTCTCTTCTGCATTTTTTTTACTCATCCCATAATCGTTATCTAATTCAGCTTGTGTTGATGATGTGAATAGAATTGGTATAATTCTATTATGTTTTTCTAATATATTTATCATTTCTTCAGTAAGCCCTGCGTTTACTTTATCAAATTCTGAAACATCTTCTACTCGGTTTGCCCCAGCTAAATGATATATAAAATCTGCTTTTTTTAAAAGTACCTCTAATGTATTTAAGTTATCTTCTTTGCCAAACTTTAATACATTTATGTTTTCCACTCTATTTAGTCTTTCCACTAAGTTTTTTCCAATAAATCCATTATATCCTGTAACTAAAATATTTTTCATTACAACACCTCGCTTTTGTAATTATTTATTTAGTTCATTTAGATGCAATCAATCTTTTAATTCATTTTGTATAAAATCAAGTTTCAATAATGTTTCTTTAATTTCTTTAACGGTTAATCTTGTTGTGTTATAGGAATTGTAATCTTTTTGAGTAGATTCCTCCATGTCATTTAAACATTTGTCTTCATTCAAATTCCTATTATCTGCTATTATTCTGAAATATTTATCATTTTCTTGTACGTTTATTCTTTCTTCTTTCGTTAATAAAGTTTCATGCATTTTTTCGCCATGGCGAGTACCAATTATCTCTAGTTTCGTATCTGAATTAAATATTTCTTTTAATGCTATTGCCAAATCCCTTATTGTTGATGCAGGTGATTTTTGCACAAAAATATCTCCTTGTTTTGCATTTTTGAACGCATATACCACGAGCTCTACTGCTTCGTCTAAAGACATTAAAAATCTAGTCATGTTAGGATTTGTTATGGTTATTGGTTTTCCTGTTTTGATTTGATTGGTAAACAATGGAATCACAGAACCTCTTGAACTCATAACATTTCCATATCGTGTACCGCATAGTATAGTTTCATTTTCAGTTAAATTTCTCGATTTTGCTATCATTAATTTCTCCATCATTGCTTTAGAAATTCCCATAGCATTGATAGGATATACTGCTTTATCTGTACTTAGTGCAATTACTTTTTTAACACTGTTTTCTATCGCTGCACTAAATACATTTTCAGCACCTAAGATATTTGTTCTCACTGCTTCTATTGGACAAAACTCACAGGAAGGAACTTGTTTTAATGCAGCTGCATGAAAGACATAATCAACATTTCTCATTGCTTCATATACGCTTTTGTAATCTCTTACATCACCAATAAAAAAATTAACTTTATTACTTTTAAATTTTTTTCTCATATCATATTGCTTCTTTTCATCTCTACTAAAAATACGAATTTCTTTTATATCTGTATCTAAAAATCTATTTAAAACTGCATTTCCAAAAGAGCCTGTTCCTCCTGTAATCAGTAATATTTTATTAGAAAACATATTGCACCACCTTCTTTAAACACCTTTTATTCAATTTTTCTTTATTTTAAATTATGTTATTTTGTATTTTTAAGTTCCAAGTATTACGCTACTTTTTAATTCAACTTTTTTATTATATTATCATAAGATAAATTAGATGTGAGAAGGGAGTGAACTACACAATTGTATAAAATATTATTTTATAATTTTAATCCTCAAAGTGTTAATAATGCCCATCTGGGTTTTAAAGAGTTAGGTTGTGAAATTTTAAATTGCACTTGTGATGATTTAAATATGAATCGTAAAGCTATAGAAAACCAATTAAATACCTTAATAGATTCCTTTAAACCTGACATTATATTTTCCTATGGCTGGTGGTTAAATAGAATAAATATAAATACATTTTGCAATACAATAAAAAAGAAAGGTATATTTCATGTGTTTTGGGCATATGACGACCCCGAATGCTTTAATAATATTTCACTTCCTATAGCCAGAAGATGTGATTTAGTTTTTACCTCCGTTATAGAATGTATCGAGAAATACAATAAAGCTGGATTAAATGCCTACTTTCTTCTTCATGGATGCTCTCCTCATGAACATAAAAGAGTCTCTCCTGCAGATGAATTTAAGCATGATATGGTTCTCTTAGCAAATAATTATAATGTGAAATGGCAACCAAACTATTTTTCCTATAGACTTAATGGTATAAATAACTTGATTCACCCTCTTATTGAAAACGACTATGATGTTATGGTGTGGGGGTTATGGTGGGATACACCAGATAGGATTTACACCCTTTCTAAAAAAAATTATAGCTCATTTATACCTTACGGTTGGGAATCTCAGATATATTCATCTTCTAAAATAGCACTGGGTTTACAATCTGTTGGAAATTCAATTAGTCATTTTTCTGTAAGAACCTTAGAAATTTTAGCTTGTGCTACCTTTCATTTATGTCAATATTCACCTGCACTCGAATATTATTTCAAAAAAGGATTTCATATGGAATGGTCTCAATCTCCTGAAGAAACTTTAGAATTAGTTGAATTTTATTTAAAAAATCATAGCGCGAGAGAAAAAATTGCACTTCAAGGTCAAGAAGAAGTATATAAAAAGCATACATTGAAGCATAGAGCACAATCTGCCATAGATATAATAAAAAAATATGTATAAAAAGTCTTTCTTTAAAATGTACCCTATAGAGTAGGCAATGAAAAAAAGCCTGTTGTATAGGGTATTTTTGTATATAATTAAATAAAAACATTAGGAGCATTGTCATGAGTAAAAAATTATTCACAAGTGAAGAAGTAAAAGTATTATCAAGAAATAAATACATAAAAAATATAACATCAAAAGGAATTACATATACAGATGAATTTAAAAGAATATTTATAAGTGAAAATATTAATGGCAAGCTGCCAAGACAAATTTTTGAAGAGTATGGATTTGATATAGATATATTAGGAATACACAGAGTTCATTCATCAGCTAAAAGATGGAGAAATGCATATGAAAAGGAAGGCATTTTAGGGCTTTCAGACACAAGAAAAGTGAGTTCAGGTAGACTTCGTACTAAAGATTTATCTCTTGAAGAAAAATATGCTAGATTAGAGGCTGAAATGAAGTTATTAAAAGCGGAAAACGAATTATTAAAAAAGTTAGAAAAGGTAGAAAGGCAGGCGTTGAAGAAAAAATATATTTAGTAACAGAAGAAAAATACATAGCTATTGCTGATACTATAAAAAAGTATAAATTGAAAAATATGATAAGTTACCTATGCAAAATTAGTGAGGTTTCTAGATCCGGTTACTATAAATATTTTTCTGAAAAGTCTATGAATGTTAGAAAATCCAATCATAATAAAGATGAAATAGCTAAAGAAAACATATTAAAAGCATTTAATTTTAAAGGTCGTAAAAAAGGTGCTAGGCAAATAAAAATGGTACTTGAGAGTGAATATGGCATAAAATACAACTTAAAAAAAATTAGAAGGATTATGAAAAAATACAATATAGTTTGCCTAATAAGAAAAGCTAACCCTTATAGAAGAATGATGCAGGCTACAAAAGAACACTCAGTATTACCTAATTTACTTAATAGGGAATTTAAGCAAGAAATTCCGAAGAAAATTTTACTTACAGATATAACATATTTAACTTATAGTAACGGGAAAAGAGCATATCTATCTACGATTAAAGATTCATCAACAAATGAAATATTAGCATATAACGTTTCTCCTAGTCTTAAGATAGATATAGTATTAGATACGATAGATATTCTTAGTAAAAATACAGGCGGTAGCCTACATAAGGATGCATTTATACACTCCGATCAAGGAGCTCATTATACAAGTCCTAAGTTTCAAAATAAAGTTAAATCCGTAGGATTAAGGCAATCCATGTCTAGAAGAGGAAATTGTTGGGATAATGCTCCCCAAGAGTCATTTTTTGGTCATTTTAAAGATGAGGTTGATTTTACGATTTGTACTAATTTAGATAATGTAAAAAAAGAAATAGATGAGTATATGGATTACTATAATAATTATAGATATCAGTGGAATTTAAATAAGATGACCCCTATTCAATATAGGGATCATCTTTCAGCTGCATAAAATAGGCTTTTTTTAATTGTCCTTGACAAAGGGTACACTTTACTTTGAAAATTTTCAAAGAAAGATTTTTTATACATTCTTTACTATATGGTTACATATGCTTTATAGTTGTGAACAACTTTACACTTTTCAATATTTAAATCCTGTTTTATGGAAACAAAATTAAATCTATCTGCAGAATATATTTTAATATTATTTTCGATACATTTTTTTATAAATGCATTATCAATTTCATTTTCTGTATAAGAAAATTTTATTTCATCCAATATCTCTTTTCTAAAAATATAAGATGACGCTGCAACATGATTTACATATCTATTTTCCATATCAGGAAATCTAATATCTAACATTTTCCTATTCTCTTCATAAATATAATGGGTGCATTTTCCTATTACTCCTGCATTAGTATATTTAAATCCATTCATCAAGTCACTTATAAAGGATGGTCCATAATAGCAACTTGAATGAAACATAGCAATATAATTATGCTTCGCCTTGCCAGTAGCAAAATTAACACATTCTCCTATGGATTTTTTTTCATCCATCTGAAAAATCATTACATTGTCATATCCTTTACTTTTTTCCATACCTTCCTTTAAATTAATCTCCTTATTATATAAAACAATGATTAATTCTTTTTTTTCATAATTTTGTCTCTTATAGTTATCTATTACATTCTCCAGTTCATTTATAAATTGTATATAGGTAACTATAGAAACTCCTGCTAGATCTTTCTTTTTCGTATTTAACTTTAAATTCTCTAAAATCGTCTCAAATCTATGATGATATGTATGTTTGTTAAATACTTCTCTTTGCCCCAATAAAGATAATCGATCTCTATACTCTTTATTATGAATTAATATGTTTAGGTACTTTTCTGCTTCCTCTTTGTTTTTACATATTTTAATAATTTTTGATAAATTTTTTTCAATGCTTTTAGAATAAGTACTAATTAAATTTATTCCACATGCTAATAATTCAAAAACCCTCATAGAATGCATTGTAGGGCTATTTTTTACAATATTAACATTTAAAAAAACATCATATTTTTTATACATTTCAATCATTTCTTTATAAGGTAGACCCCCTTTAATATACACTCTATATTTATGAGGAAATCTAAAATGAGCATTGACTTTTTTATTATGGTTTCTATCATAAATATGTAAATTATATTTGAGGGCTGAATTTAATATAATTTCCATATCTTTTTTTCTATCTGGGTAAACTCCTCCATACCATGAACCAGCAAAAGCAACTTTTCCTATTTTTTCTCTGTCTTTATCAATAGGATTATGTATTTTAATTTGTGCTGCATGAGGCAGTACAAATATATTATTATGTTTACAAAAAGAGTTATATTTTTTTATAGAATCTGAATCAGCTGTAAAAATATAGTCAAATAGTTTTGCAGCTTCTATAAAATATTTAAAATTTACAGGATCTTCTTTACTCCAAAATACCGTAGGTATTTTCATTTTTTTACATAAGGCTACTAGATCTCTCAATAAATTGTTTTTATATATAATTCTACCTGTCCATTCTCCATTTTTTCCCTCCCATGCTGATCCAACTAATAGAAAATGAGGTTTTTCATTCATAATAATTTCTTTGTAGCTATATATACTTAATTGGATAAGATCACATTCATATTTAAGACATTCATAATCAAATTCATCTAAAATAGAAGCTACCTTAAAATCTGTATTTGTATCTTCAAGCAATATTCTCACCTCTAACATTATAAGCAAAATTTTTTAAAGTCTTTGAATTAAGTACAGCTTTTGTGTCCCTTATAATAATATATTCAAAGTTAATATTTTAAATAACCATATATTTTTTCAATGAGAAGTATTCGCATAAATGGAATTATAACATACTATACTAACAAAACAGTGAAAGGAGGATGTTTATGGCATTTGCTATTTTAAATAAATATAAAGAAACAGATAAAGTTGCTATATTTGTAGACATTCCAGTAACTGGAGGCAACGTACTTCATGCTATTATTAATAAAAACTATAATATTCTTAATTGGAATTTGGGAATCCCTTGGTCTCCAGGGCTTCCTGAAAAAGAAAAAAGTAAAATGGAAGTTATAAGAGGTCATCATTCTTTTGGTGCCCATAAATATTTGCCTCAAAAAAAATATACTTACATGACCATCCTTAGGGACCCCATTGAACGAGTAATTTCTACCTTTTATCATGTCCGCAAAACAAAAGAATGTACAGAGCATGATTTATTTAATCAACTTACATTATATGAATATGTCACAAGAAAAGATCTTGACTATTTTACCTCCAATTTACAAACCCGTTATTTATCAGAAAATTACGAGTGCAACCTAGAAGTAGCTAAAAATAATTTAAAAAACTATTTTTCTATTGTGGGGATTATGGAGCGATTTAAGGATACCTTATATATTATAGAAAAAGAATTGTGTTGGCAAACCCATTATGAAGACATAGATATAACACAAAATAGACCCGATATGAAAAAAGTTCCTAAAGAAATTATTCAAATCATTAAAGAGAAAAATCAAAAAGATATAGAACTGTATCAATTTGCTAATAATCTTTTAGATGAAAAAATATATCAATTGAAAGAGAAAAAAAAAATAATCATTGTGAATATTCCCTTTAATATCTGTAAACTAGAAGAAATGAATATTCCTTATGATGATTATGGAATGACACCAGCATGTCTTACAAAAGAATGGATTGATTACAGAATTTCTATATTTATGAAATTCACTTTAAAAAGCTTAAAAGCTCAGACAAATCAAAATTTTCTTGCTTTTATTCGATATAGCGAAAATACAAAGAACATGATAGAAGAAGCCCTTTCAAATTATCCTTTACTTCCATATAACATTAAATTCGTTACCTCTATAGAATATACAAAAACAGTGTTAGAAATTATCAAAGAATACGATTATTTATATGAAGTAGGCATGTCAAGTGATGATATGTATCATAGATCCTTTATACAACAACTTGTAGATTATAATCCAAAAAAAGATACAAAAGTTTTGATTTGTCAGAATGGTTATATATATGATTCCATACAAAATCGTATGGCAAAATACTTTAACTATTCTAGTACATTCAATTGCTTTATATACCATGTTTCCGATTACTTAAAAGGCACAAGACATATCATCAATGGATTTGAAAGTGCCATTAAACTTCCTCATGAACTTATACAAAAAGTAAATTATATAAATCATTCTCATGAATATAATACAGCATTTTTATTTGATGAAGAAATTGATCGCTGGCCTAAAGCAAATGGAGATGTATGGATAAACAATAAAGATCAACTAGCCTTATTCGGAGATGAAATTAAAGATAAAAACGAAATAAAAAATATATTAAAAGAATTTATAGAAAGTGAACATTATAAAATAATATAACCCTCTAAAAAGAGGGTTATATTATTTAGTTATAACTTATTTTTTATAAACGGTTTTAATATGTTTATAAATTCACCTGCTCTGTGATAATAAGTATGTCTACTATACACTTCTTTTTGTCCTTCTTCTGCAATTTTATTTCTTTCTAAATCATTATTTAAATAATAATGTACAAGCTCTAGTGTTTCTTGTGGTGAATCTGACAAAGCTAGATGATTTCTATCTGTAAACATATTTAAAAGTGCCTTGGTTCTAAAAGTTAGAAAAAAAGTTCTGCATCCCAAAACTTCAAAAGGTCTTCCTGTAGTTTTCGTTTCTGATATATTATCCCATTCCAATCCTAATATTATTTTTGATGAACTATATAATAAAGGAAGTTTCTCATATGGAAAATATCCTTTAATATATTTATCTGGTACTACATTATCCCATCCATTCCCCCAAATAGAAATAGTATACCCTTTTTCAATCAAAGGATATATTATCGTCTCAATACTTTTCTTTCTCAAATTTTCTTCATCATTTTCTTGTACATTAATAACATTTCTAACAAAATCATGATTAAATCCTTGGTGATAGGTAGCCGCAATTGCTATATCTGATAAATACGCCTTTTGTGGTCTAACATTTCTGTGTAGAGCAGGATCACATCCATATCTTAATACTCCTGCAGGCTTTCCAATAGCATTATAATTTTTTATACATTCTTGAGAGGGAGTGAAAATAAAATCAAAATTATGGGCAATTTTCATACTATATTTTTGGTGATATGATCTATCCTCCGTTGCCCAATATACATGAAATATTCCTTTTTTCTTGCATAAATCCCGTAACGCTTCTAAAGATAGTCCATCTGTCTCTATTTTAGGTTTTCCTACTACTGGTGCGTCATATCTAATATGAATTATATTTAAATCTTCTAAAGATAATCCGTGAATTTCTGGACGACCTACAGTTAATACAATATCTGGTTTTTCTTCATCTAAAAATTTAGATATATGTGCATATTGACTCTCTTTTGGTATCCTATTTAAATCTAATATAATAACATGATTCCCTATATCTGATAACGCCTTGTAAAAACACATATATACTGGATAGTCACAAAATGTTACAATTTTCATATTGCAATCCCCCATAATTAATTTTTATCACTATATATTTTTGAATTTTTCTATATTAATATAAATCTTTTACACTTATTATACTAAGAATGGTTTTAATGCATTTATAAATTCACCTGCTCTATGATAATAAGTATGCCTGCTATATACTTCTTTTTGTCCTTCTTCTGCAACTTTATTTCTTTCTAAATCATTATTTAAATAATAATATACAAGTTCTACTGTTTCTTGTGGTGAATCAGACAAAGCTAAATGGGTTTTATCTATGAAAAGATTTGAAAGCGCCTTTGTTCTAAGGGTAATAAAGAAGGTTCCACATCCAAGAACTTCAAAAGGTCTTCCTGTAGTTTTTGTTTCTGATACATTATCCCATTCTAATCCTAATGCTATTTTTGATGCACTATATATTGCGCTAAGATCATCGTAGGGAAAGTAGCCCTTAATATACTTAGAGGGTACTAGATTATCCCATCCATTCCCCCAAATAGAAATATTATATCCTTTTTCAATCAAAGGATATACTATTGTTTCAACGCTTTTCTTTCTCAAATTTTCTTCATTTTCATTTTCTTGTGCATTAATAACATTTTTTACATAGTTGCAATTTAATCCGCGATGATAACTAGCAGCAATTATTATATCTGTTAAATGTTCCTTTTTAGGTTTAACATTTCTGTGCAGAGCAGGATAACATCCATATCTTAATACCCCAGAAGGCTTTCCAATGGCATTATAATTTTTTATGCACTCTTTTGAAGGAGTAAAGATAAAATCAAAATTATGAGCAATTTTCATACTATATTTTTCATGATATGTCCTATCCTCTGTTGCCCAATAAACGTTCAAAATCTTTTTCTTCCTACATAACTCTCTTAACTCCTCTAAAGATAGTCCATGTGTCTTCGGTTTAGTTTTACCCACTGCTATTCCTTTCTCATCATATATTATATTTATGGATTCTAAAGATAACCCATGTACTTCTGGGCGTCCTATGGTTAGAATAACCTCTGGATTTACTTCATCTAAGAACCTAGATATATATGAATATTGATTTACTTTAGGTACTTTATTTAAATCAAATATAATTACTTCATTCCCTATATCCATTAGTGCTCTATAAAAACACATATATACTGGATAATCACAAAATGTTACAATTTTCATAATTTTATCCTCCATCTAGTAAGATTTTTGCTATTCCTCTTTGTATATGTTATGAAAGAAAGCACTCCTGTGCTCATAAAACATAGACTAACTTTTTAATTGTTCTAATTTTTCATCTAATAATTTATTGGCAAATAGATAAATCTTTGTATCATTTTCATTCTTTCTTTGTATTATCTCAATAACTTTGTTTGGTATTTCTTTTACAGATGGTCTGTCTTTTGCTTTATTTATACTTTTGTAATCTTCAATTTTCCAACCTAATTCTTTTTTTACAACATTTAATGTATCCTCAAATCTTTCTGTAACTCCAACAATTTTAAAATGTTTTTTCAAGTTATTTCTAGCTATCTCTAAATCATCTTTATACTCTTCTGACAAGTATCGGGTTTGTAAATTAGTTGTTACATGATTAAATTCTTCCTTTGTTACGAATTCCTCTAATGTTATCTCATTAAATAAATTGTAAAATTGGTGGGTTTTTGTACGTTGAACATAATAGTAATAAGAGAGTACTAATTCAATAGGATTTCTAATCATGGTTAAATAAATATATTTCTTTTGAGGTAAATATTTATGCACACCAAACTGAATATGACCACTTAATACTTCTATTTTTTCATTTTGTTCCATAGGCGTATCTAAGGACCAAGGAATTTGCAAAATATTATCCTTCGTAAACATGTTTTCATATTGTTTATAGATAATGGAATATAAAGTACTTCCTGCTGTTTTCGGTATATGAATAAATATAATAACGCTATCTGTATTTTTCTTCTTATTTAAAATAGCAAAACCCATAATAATCCTCCCTCATTTTCTATTTTTTAATATATTATATAGCTCTAAAAATTATGTGATATTAAAATCTTATACATAACTTCCCAATTAAAAATAACCTATTTTTAATAATTGAATAGAATATTGTAAAAAGCAACTTAATTTTAAGGAGGAACTGCTATGAAGCATCTTGATAGACTAGAATCTAAGAGTGTATACATTCTTCGAGAGGCATATAGTGAAATTAAGCATCTTTGTATGCTATGGTCAATTGGAAAAGATAGTACTGTATTATTATGGCTTGCTAGAAAAGCTTTTTTTGGCCATGTCCCTTTCCCTCTAATTCACATAGATACGCATTATAAAATACCTGATATGATTAAGCATAGAAATAAATTGGCTTTGAAGTGGAAATTAGATATGATTTATGGACAAAACAAAGAAGCATTAGAAAAAAAACAAACATTTCCTCATGGTAATGCTACAAGATTACAGTGTTGTAAAAATTTAAAAACAGAAGCTTTAATCAATACTCTTAATGGCAGCTGGCCACGATATAGAATAAATCATGCAACAGGTAAGTATGAAATAGATAATAATACACAGCCTTTCACTGGAGTTATTGTAGGAATAAGATCTGATGAGGAAGGTAGTCGCTCAAAAGAAAGATATTTTTCTTTAAGAGATCATGATAGTAATTGGAATTTAGAAGATCAACCTCCAGAATTTTGGAATCAATTTAACACAAATTTTCCACCTGGCTCTCATGTGAGAATCCATCCATTGCTTGATTGGACAGAATTAGATATATGGGAATATATAAAAAGGGAAAATATTCCTATTGTATCACTATATTTCAATCAAGGAGATGGCAAGCGATATCGATCATTAGGATGTTATCCCTGTACAAAGCCTGTAGAATCCAATGCTAAAAACATAGATGAAATAATAGAAGAATTAAAAACAGGAAAATTTTCAAATATAGCTGAAAGATCTGGAAGAGATCAAGATAAAGAAGATGGTGGAGGATTAGAGGAGTTGAGAAAATATGGATACATGTAGAATAGATAATAAAGAAGATATGAATATTGTTATAGTTGGACATGTTGATCATGGTAAAAGTACCATAATAGGTAGACTTTTAGCGGATACAAATTCTTTACCCCAAGGAAAATTAGAACAAGTAAAAGAAACATGTAAAAAAAATTCAAAGCCCTTTGAGTATGCATTCTTGTTAGATGCATTAAAAGAAGAACAAGCACAAGGAATAACCATAGATACTGCTAGGTGTTTTTTTAAGACTGAAAAAAGAAATTACATTATAATAGATGCTCCTGGTCATATAGAGTTTTTGAAAAATATGATCACAGGAGCATCTAGAGCAGAAGCTGCTTTATTGGTTGTCGACGCAGATGAAGGAATAAAAGAAAATTCAAAAAGGCATGGATATATGCTATCTATGCTTGGAATCAAACAGATATCGGTTCTTATTAATAAAATGGATTTAGTACATTATGATATGAATGCATATACCAGCATTGTAAATGAACTTAGATCTTTTTTCAGAAATATAGATATAAATGTAAAATCTTTTATTCCAGTAAGTGGAATGCATGGAGATAATATTGTAACCCTTTCACAAAATATGAAATGGTATAAGAACCAAACGGTTTTGAAAACTTTAGATAGTTTTAATGGGAAAAATTTTTTTGATAATAAACCCTTTCGAATGCCCGTTCAAGATATCTATAAGTTTACAAATAACGGTGATTCAAGAAGAATTATAGCTGGAACAATAGTGTCAGGAAATTTAAATGTTGGAGATGAAATAATATTTTATCCATCAGGAAAAAAGAGTAAAGTTAAATCTATAGAAGAATTTAATAAGCATACGTCTTCATCCATAGAAGCTGGATATGCAGTAGGATTTACTTTAGAAGAACAGATATATATAACAAGAGGCGAACTTGCGACTCTTTTAAAGGATCCTAAACCAAATATTACAACAAGAATAAAAGTTAACTTATTTTGGCTTGGAGAATCTCCTATGGAAAAAAATAAAAAATATTTTCTAAAATTAGGAACTGATCATGTAGGTGTTAAAGTAGAAGAATTAATTAAGATAATTAATTCTTCTACTTTAAAAAAATTACAAAAGGATCGAGTAGAAAAGCATGATATAGCAGAATGTATACTAAAACTAGATAAATCTATAGCTTTTGATCTTATAAATGAAATTTCAGAGATGGGCAGATTTGTAATAGTGGATAATTACATGATATCCGGAGGAGGGATTATTCTTGAAGCATTAAAAGATAAGCAAACTCCTATACGAGAACAAGTTTTTATTAGAGATTATAAGTGGGAAAAAAGTTCAATATCCTATGAAGAAAGAGCAGACAAATACAATCAAAAACCTGCTCTAATATTAATAACAGGAGAAAAAGAGGTAAATAAAAAAATAATCGCAAGATCCCTAGAAAAAAAACTAATCGAGAATAATAAAATAGCTTATTTTTTAGGAATAAGAAATATATTGTATGGTGTCAATGCCCATATAAAAACAAATAATGATAATTACAAAGAAGAATGCATAAGAAGGGTTGCCGAAATATCAAATATAATGCTTAACGCAGGAATAATATTAATTGTGACAGCTACAAATCTATCTCAATTTGATCTAGATTTAATAAAAACCACTGTAAGCTTGGACCATATATTTACTATTTGGGCAGGTGAGAATATAACTACAGATATATCCTATGATTTACTTACATCCTCAGAGGATTCCCTAGAAGAAGTAGTAATTAAAATAAAAAAACTATTGCAAAGCAATGGAATAATATTTAAACCCTTTTAAAAATTCGTGAAAGATTTTGATATTCATCGTTATAAATATTAAAAGCCGTGGATTTAGCTCCACGGCTATTGTTACTTTCAATAGTAGAAATTCTATGGTAAAAATTTCTACTTGATTTCTTTAAACAGTATTTCAACACACGCTGCATCTATGGTATTAAATTCTTTTACAGATCTTAAAATTTCATTTATAGCCATGGGCTTAAAGCCCTTCTTGTAATATAATTTTCCTAATTCAAGAAGTATTTTATCTGAATCTATAAAGTTTAATGCCTTTAGTAATCCTTCAAATAAATTAAATTCATGAACCACCAATAATTCTCCCAAAATATCCAATATGATCTGAAGTGCTTTTTCATGATTGTCTTTTTCCGTTAAAACAGTCTCCTCTATATCTTTATGCATATAGTCTATTTGAGAATACACTTTATATAACAATATATCTTTTGTGTTTTCTACTTTATTCAGTACGGATGCATCTCTTTCCTCTATTAAGGAACATAAAAATAAATATTTTAATGACTCTATATACATAGGATTATTTTCTTCTACTTTATAAAAGTATTCTTTTGCTTGAGTATAATTATTCTTATAAAACAACGTTTTTCCTTTTAAATAATTTCCTTCATGATTATTCTTATTTAGTTCTAATATGGCATCTATATATCTTAAAGCTATATCATATAAACATTCTTTTATTAAAATATCTGAGATTAAAATGATGTGAGATATATTATCTAAGTCTAAATACTCGGATAAAAAGTAAGAAACCATGATCTTATTTTCATATTGCTTATTAAAAATAGAACCCATCTTATAAAGTACCTCATGAAGGCTAGGATTCAATTGTAATGCTTTTCTAAAATAAATCAAAGCATTTTCATAATCATCTAAGTTAAAATATATTTCTCCTAACGCTTGATATGGTCTATACGTTCCACAACCATCTAAAAATTCCAATTGGAAAGGTGGGGTCCCTAATATAATACATTTTTTCAGGCTCTCTATTGCAAGAGTATATCTTTTATTTCTCAGCTGTATTAAACCTTTCATAAATTCAAGATCTGTGAATCTAGGATATTTAGATAAACCTTCTTCTACAGCCTTTAGCGCCTCATCTTCTTTTTGTAACTGCTGAAGACACAAAATACGGCGAACAATTAATTTTGGAGCAAATCCTGAATTAAAATTAATATTTTTATATGCCATATTAAATAGTTCTAGTGCTTTTTTAGGATCTCCCATGGCTGAATATTCATTTCCTAGATTAAAAAGATGAAAAGTATCCTCTGGATTTTTTAATAATTCGGCTTTAATGATTGCAATGTTCCTTTCTCTTTTATTTTTTTCAGATGCAACCCTATTTAAATATCCATAATGAAATATCCTAATATTTTCTGTTGTAAAATTTTTATAATCTATTTCTCCATCTACAAGGCTGATCTGCTCATGAATCGCTCCTATAAATTTATATTTTTGAATATTTTTTATTAATCTCAAATTAAGATTGGAAACAATATTATTTCCAATTTTATCACCAGCATAACTTAATGTTTTAAAATAATGGCCATGGCTATTTGATGTATTGATTAAATGAATAAATCTTTCTTCATCTTCTTTATTAAATTCATCATCTGCATCCATGAGCATAATCCATTCCTTTGTTGCAAAACTCAAAGAGAAATTTCTTGCATTACTAAAATTATTGTCCCATTCATGATGATATATTTTTGCGTTGAAATTTTTTGCAATTTCTAGTGTATTATCGGTGGAACCAGTATCCACAATAATGATTTCATCCACAAGATGTTGTATGCTAAATAAACATCTACCTAGATGCTTTTCTTCATTTTTTACAATCATACATACACTTACCGTCTTCTTTCTTTCCATTTCGCTCCCCCCTTGAACAAATATCATAATTACGACTGTTTATGTATTAGATATGGGTTAATCCCATATCTAATGAAAACCTATACTCGTGCATTATAATATGCTTCGAAGGTACATGTATTTCCAGATGTATCATAAAACAATCTTGTATATTTTAAATAATCCTGTGCTATAAGAACAGCTTTTCCATCTGGAGCAATTTCTACAGAACCAGATGCATCATCTACAAAGTAGGTATCTGTTGTAGTTGGACTAATTTGTAATTTTACAGTAAAAGTATTTGTCCCTGTATTTACAATATAAAAAGAATATACATTTTGCTCTGAAGTATCTTGTGATAAAATAGCCGCGGAATCTGTAACTCCATCTATAGCAGTAGAAGTTTCTGAGAATAGATAAGAAGATACTTTAACACTATCTGTTGCTCCCGATAATGCTCTTATATCAAAACTGGTTGCAGTTACTGTAACACTATC
>SWCA01005040.1_pt1 | contig 94950 bp, 85 predicted proteins | sample 4692961 | NCBI WGS metagenome assembly SWCA01 (sample SAMN10267275, study PRJNA491770) | bioreactor metagenome | isolation source: DHS bioreactor inoculated with | place: Japan: off Shimokita Peninsula | reverse complement strand
AAGGTCACGTCCTCGCCGTGGAAGTCTCTGGCTGGAGTGAAGGTCCAGTTGTCATCGTTGAAGTTTGTGATCCTGCCGTAGTGCGAGTTCACGTAGACCGAGGCGATGAACAGGGTATCGCCGTTGGGGTCCGACGACGCGGCCAGAAGCTGGGCCGAGGTGATGGTGAGGCGGGTGTCCTCCTGCATGGTGCCGAGGTCCACGTTGCCGGCCACGGGCGGGCGGTTCGCGCCGCCGGTGACGTCAATCAGGGCCTTGGCCGAGGAGGTTGCACCACTGGCGTCCTTTACGGTGAAGCTCAGGGGTATGTCGCTGCCGATGAAGCCGTCGGCCGGAGTGAACATGATGGCCACTAATTCGCCTGTCCATATCGCTGCGTAATCCAGCGTTCCGTAGGACGGGTCCACAGTGACAGACGTTATCTCCAGGTAGTCGCCGTCCACGTCGTAGGAGTTGGCGAGCAGTTGCTCGCGCGTAACTTGGATGGGGGTGCCCATGTACGTTTGGCCGAGGTCCACATCACCGAGCACGGGCGCGTCGTTGACCGGGGTTACATCGACGGTGGCCACGGCCGTGGTCGAGGCCCCGCTTGCATCACTGACCGTGAAGGTCAGGGGTACGTCGTCGCCGTTGAAGTTCGAGGCGGGGAGGAATGTCCATGAGGTAACGTTGCCTCTTGTGTCCGTTGCTGCGGCGACCACGGTCCCGTAGACCGACTTCACGGTGACGTCCGTGATGGTCATGGCGTCGCCTTCAAGGTCGGTGGCGCCCGCCAGGAGCAGGGACGACGAAAAGGTCTTGGCGGTGTCTTCGGCCGTGGACCCGAGGTCTACGTCAGTGGCCACAGGCGTGTCGCTGACGGGCAGGATATCGACCACGGCCAGGGCCGCAGAGGTGGCGCCGCTCGTGTCGGCGATAGTGAAGGTGATGCCTGCCGTACCGTTGAAATCTTGCGTCGGGGTGAAGGTCCAGGTGCCGTCACCGTTGTCGGTCAGGCTACCCTCTTCGGGTTGCACGCTGACTCCGGTCACGTCGAGGGGGTCGCCTTCGGGGTCGGACGAGTTGGAGATCAGTACGTACTTCGAAAAGGTCACGGCCGTGTCTTCGTTGATGATGCCAAGATTCACGTTCCCGGCCACGGGCGGGTCGTTGACGGGCAGTACGTCCAGAGCGGCCGTAGCCGTGGCCGAGCCGCCGTTGCCGTCGGCGACGGTGAAGGTGATGGGCAGATCGTCGCCGTACAGGTTGGCCTTGGGCGTGAAGGTCCAGGTGCCGTCAGGATTGTCGGTGATGCTGCCGATGGCCGGGTCCACGGTCACGGACGAGATGTCAAGCACATCGCCGTCCACGTCGAAGGAATTGGCCAGAAGCTGCGCTTTGGTGATGGTCAGGGAGTGGTCCTCGTTGATCTGGCCGAGGTCCACAGCCCCGGCCACGGGCGGGTCGTTGACGGGCAGAACGTCGATGAGGCCCACGTTCGTGCTGACGCCGCCCCGGCCGTCGGACACGGTGAAGGTCAGGGGGATGTTGGCACCGTGGAAATCCTGGAACGGCATGAAGGTCCAGGTGCCGTCGCCGTTGTCGGCAATCTGTCCGTAGTGCGGGTTCACGGTCACCGATGTGACGGTGAGCGGGTCGCCGTCCGGGTCATAGGTCGTCAGCAGGAGCGTTGCGGACGAGAAAGTCAGGGCCGTGTCCTCGTCGGTCGTGCCGAGATAGACCGGGCCTGTGATGGGCGGCTGGTTGCCCGAAGGGTCTTCGACCACGTCGATGAGGGCCACGGCCCCGGCATGGAGCGCGCCGTCGCTGACCAGGAACCGGATCTGCACATCGTCGCCGGTGAATCCGTCTGCCGGGGTGAAGGTCCATGTGTCGTCGCCGTTGTAGGTGATGGTCCCGTATCTGGCGTCGACGCTGACCGCGTCCGGAGCGATCAGCAGGACGTCGCCGTCGGGGTCGTGGCTGTCCGCCAGGAGTTCATGCAGGTGGATGATGCGCGGCTCCCCGGCCTGGCACTGGCCCAGGTCCACGCCGCCGGCCACGGGCGCGTCGTTAACGCCCAGCACGTCCACTGTGGCCGTGGCCGAAACCGTGCCGTCCTTGTCGGTCACGGAGAAGGACAGACGTACGTCGTCCCCCCAGAAGTTATTTTTGGGACTGTATGTCCATGTGCCGTCGCCGTTGTCCGTGACGGTTCCGTAAAAAGGATTCACGGTGACCGAGGTGATGGACAGGGGGTCGCCGTCGGGGTCGTAGCTGTTGGCCAGCAGTTGCGCCGCGGTGAAGGTGATGGAGGTGTCCTCGTTGATCTGGCCGAGGTCCACGTCGCCGGCCACGGGCAGGTCGGGTATGTCGACGACGTCCACCGAGGCCACGGCCGTGGCCTCGCCGCCCTTGCCGTCGGTGACGGTGAAGCTCAGGATGACGTTGTCGCCGAAATAGTTTGCGGTGGGGATGTATGTCCATGTGCCGTCGCCGTTGTCCGTGACGGTTCCGTAATACGAGTTCACGTCGACCGAGGCGATGGACAGGGGGTCGCCGTCCGGGTCGTAACAGCCCGCAAGGAGCCGGGCGGCGGTGATCGTGATGGAGGTGTCCTCGTTGATCTGGCCGAGGTCCACGTCGTCGGCCACGGGCGGGCGGTTGCCCGAGGGGTCGTCGGTCACGTCGATGTACGCCCTGGCCATGGCCGACTCCTGGCCGTCGGTGGCGGTGAAGAGAATCTGGATGTCTTCGCCCGTGGCCCCGGCGGCCGGGGTAAAGGTCCAGATGTCCGTGGCGGCGTCGTAGGCGATGGAGCCCAAGGCCGGGTCGACGATCACGTCCGTGACGGTCAGCGTGTCGCCGTCCACGTCGTAGGAATTGGAGAGCAGTTGCAGGCTGCTGAAGGTCACGGCCGTCTCCAGGTGCGTGTCGCCGAGGTCCACGTCGCCGACCACCGGGGCGTCGTTGACGGGCAGGATGTCCAAGGTGGCGACATTGGTGGACGTTGCGCCCGAAGCGTCTTCGATGGTGAAGGTCAGGGCGACGCCGTCGCCGTGGTAGTCGGCCTTGGGAGTGAAGGTCCAGGTGCTGTCTCCGTTATCCACGATCTGGCCGTAGAATGGATTGACGATCACGTCCGTGACGGTCAGGACGTCCCCGGTGTCGACATCGTAACTGTTGGCCAGCAGCTGGTCCGCGGTGATGGTGAGGGAGGTGTCCTCGTCGATCTGTCCGAGGTCCACGGCCCCGGCCACGGGCGGGTCGTTGACGGGCGTGATGGTCACGCTGATGGTCTCGGTGACCGAGGCCGTGTGTCCCGTTGAGGATTCCGTTGCAACGGCGGTGACGGTGATGTTGAAGTCCTGATCCCAGTCCTGGGGCGGGGTGACGGTCAGGCCGGGGAGGTCGTCCTCGGACAGGGTCCAGGTGCCGTCGCTGTTGTCTGTGCCGGCCGAGACCACGGAGCCGTCCGGCAGGCCGGAGATGATCACGGTCAGGGTCTCGGAGCCGTCAGTGTCGGTGAGCTCGGCCCGGATGTCCAGGTAAATGGCGGAGTCCTCGTCGCCGGAGGCCGTGGTGCTGACGATGAGCACCGGGGGGCTTGCGAAGGGGTCGGCGATGAATGGGCCGTCGTCATCTGCGCTGTAGTCGAAGACGATGGGGGCCGCGAGGTCGTCAGCGTCCCGCCTTCGGCCTCCCCCGCCTCCTGATGACCATCCATCCTGCATGGAGAGGTAGTCGAAATTGAAGCGCAGGGCTTCTGGCGCGATGAAATCGACGGGGGGCGTCGACGGTCGGTCGGCATAGCTCGTGCTGTCGGCTCCGGCCTGATGCATGAGCGGAGTGTCCTGAAGGATTTGCAGCCCCTCGCCTGCGGGCGGGCTCGCCTGCTCGAAGACTATGCCCAGGGGTTGCTGCGCCATCCGCGCCATCGGCGGCGCCAGGGCGATCTTTTCCGGGAGGGTGGTGTCGGACTCGACGGAGAACTCCCCGATGCCTTCAAGACGGATAACGGCCCTGGTGTCGCTTTCGTAATGAATTTCAGTTGTGTCGGCTTCCGCCGCGATGAGTATTTCCTCTCCTGGATTCAGGACGATGCCGTCACCGTCCGTGACCGCTCTTTCTTCCATCTGCCCGGAACTGTTTCTGATGAAGATGTTTCCCTGCATGATTCCTCCCGAATATGAATTGGCGCAAAATAAGATCATGTATATGTGAAATAGGTGTGTGCTTGGAATTGGTACCTGTAAGAAACTTATTTTGTATAACCATTCTATTTATGACTATACTTCGCGAGAGAGATGTACGTACTTTTCGCGCTCATGAGTATTTTGCATGCGCAAAACACTTAGTTTTCCGGAAAGTCGCAGACGATAGGGCGCTGCCGATGGATGATGGGCCCACAGGGTGCCCTCGCGCCCAGGTCTTGGCCTGCCGTGGGGCATCGGGCCGCTTTGCGCGGGAAAATGCGCCTTCATAATTCGGATAGGACGCATTCATTTCGGAGCTGCGAGTGGCTTGGAGGGTCCATGTGCCGTCGCCGTTGTCCACGATGCCTTCGCAGGCGCGGCCCGCAGTGAGTGAAGTGACGAGGGGATCACCTTCGGCGCGCGGGGTTTGGCAGAGTCGTTGCTTTGCGCTGAAAGTCGGGGCCTGTTCCTCGTCGGTTCGTTCGGGATTCCCGTTTTCTGCCTCGGGCACGTCCGGCACGGCGATTATGTCCACCAGCGCCACGGCAGTGTCCGTGTCACCGTTTCCATTTTCTACGGCGAAGATCAGCGGCACGTCGAAGTCATGGAAATTTTCTGAAGGAGTGAAGGTCCATGTGCCGTCGCCGTTGTCCGTGACGGATCCGTAATGCGGGTTCACGGTAACGGCGGTGATGGCCAGGGCGTCGGCGTCGGGAGCGCCGGACAGGAGTTGGGCGGCGGAAAAGGTCAGGATGCCGTCTTCCTCCATGCTGCCAAGGTCCACATTTCCGGTCACGGGCGAACGGGTGGCGCTGGCCGTGACGTCCACCAGGGCCCTGGCCGAGGCGAGGCCGCCATTGCCGTCGCTGACGGTGAAGGAGATCGGGATGTCGTCGCCCGTGAATCCGGTGACAGGTGAAAAGGTCCATGTGCCGTCACCGTTGTCAGTGACGGTGCCGAAGGCCGGGTCCACGTCCACGAGGCCTGCCATCAGGTTTTCGTCGCCGGGGTACGTGGAGGATGCCAGAAGCTTTTTGCGCGTGAAGGTGAGGGGCGTGTCCATGGCGGTCTGGCCAAGATACACGCTGCCCACCATGGCGACTGCGGCGCAGGACCCAGAGGGCGTATCATCCTGATGGAGAAACCTGGATGCATTGCCGGCAAACTTGAGCTCAATATCCTGCCCAGGGTTCTGGACGCTTTCGGGTATCCCTCCAGTGGAACCGACAGTGTTTTGAGTGCGATTATTGTTTTCCACGGCGCCCTCCGTAATACAAGTTGTGCAGACTTGTTTTCTTGATACGAGAAAAATAGGGGCGTGGAACTGGGATCGCCGAGTAATTATTACGTATTTAAATGAATATATTTTGGGGGTATTGGCTATGATATATACGTATCAATACGTACATCTCTTCCTTGAGAGATTCTCAAGTTCAGGCATGAGGGGTAAAATTTTCCTGAAATAATGGTTTGTTATGGCAATATAAAAGGCTTGCCGGTGATAGTCCGGCAAGCCTTTTGTGTTCCACTCCAGGAACGTGTTGCGAATTGCGGGAGAAACAAGATCCTTCGTGAGGCAAGGCGGGGTTTACGCCGCCCTGCCTCGGATGAATCAGAAGGGCTTGCCCATGTTCATGGCCGTGTGGACCGTGTCGGCAAAGAAGGCCGCGCGGCCGGCCAGTTCGCCCGCCAGCGCCAGGATGGGCAGCCAGGTCGGGATGGTGCGGTTCTTCCAGAGCACCGCCAGGCAGGCCGCCATGGCGGCGATGCCGGCCCAGTAGAGCGGCGAGCCGAGCCATGCCAGGCCGCTTTGGCGCATGACCTCGCTGCCCGAGAGCCAAATGCAGGGCACGGCCAGGCGCACGACCAAACCCGTCACCAGGGCCGTCGTGAATATCCGCGCCAGCAGGGGCTGGCTTCCGCCGCTCGCGAACCAGCTGGCAAAACCCGCGCCCATGACAACGGCGGTGATCAGGAAGAAGACCGTGGGCAGAGCGTTGTTCAGTGCCGGAAAAGCGGGCGGGGCGTAGGTCATTCCCGACGCCAGCACCGTCGCCAGTCCGGCCGCGATCGCCCCCCAGAGCAGGGCGCCCTTGCCGCCGCCCATGGCCGCGGCCCCAGCCGCCAGGGCCAGGAACACGCCGGCCGCCAGGACCTCGCGGCTGAGCCACGCCTTTTCCAGATGCGCCAGGGCGCGGTACGCTTCCAGGGGATGCCCGAGATGAAAGAGGGACGCGGCGATGCCAAGGCCCATGAGCCCGGCGACCAGCATCCATTCATTGCGGGAGTCCCCTCCGTTGTGGCTGGCAAAACCTCGCACTGCGCTCATCAGGACCATGCCGACGGCCGCCTGCGAAAGCACCGTGAACAGAACCAGTGGTAATTCCATGGATTGCATCGTTACCTCCTTACCAATGCCGGCACTTTGGGCATGATGAAACGGGTGGAGGGGTTCACCTTCTCGGCCTTGGGGAACCCGGCCGGGAACTGCACTTCGTTTCCGGGCTCCAGCGTCGCAAGGTCCACGAGAGTGAGGGCGCCCGTGGGACAGCTCTGTACGCAGGCCGGGAGCAGTTTGGCGTCAAGGCGTTCGTGGCAGAAGCTGCATTTTTCCGCGCGCTTTTCCACGGGGTTGTACACCGGTGCGCCGTAGGGGCACGAGCGGATGCAGTTGCCGCACCCGATGCACTTGTCCTGATGATGGACCACGACCCCGTCCTCTTCGCGCTTGGTGTAGGCCTCCACGGGGCAGACGTTCAGGCAGGCCGGGTTTTCGCAGTGGTTGCAGGCCAGGGACAGGAAGGCCCGCTCGCGGTGGGGGTAGATGGCCTCGTCCAGAGGGTAGACCTGCCGCCAGATGACGCCTTCGACCTGATGGTAGTAGTTCCGGCAGGCCATGGCGCAGGTGAAGCAGCCGATGCACTTGTCCGCGTCGACCAGAAATGCGTAGTGTTTTTTCATTGCAATCACTCCTTTAGACCCGTTCGACATTGGCGAACTGTCCGTGAATGGCCACTCCGGGCGCGCCGGTCTTGTAGGCGCCCATGTCCGCGGCCTCGTCGTCCACGAGGTTCTGCACGTTGAAGTCGTTGCCGCGGCCGAACCAGGCCTCGTAGATCATGAGGCTTTTGGGGGCCACGTTGCGGGTCAGCTTGACCTTGATGCGCAGCTCGCCGACCTTGTTGAAGACGCGGACCATGTCCAGGTCCGCGATGTTTTTGGCGCGCGCGTCGTCGGGGTGCATGTAGAGGAAGGGCTCCTTGTTGTACTCGTGCATCCAGTCGAGGTTAATGAACTGCGAATGGATGCCGAACTTGGTGTGCGGAGTGAGCAGCCTGAATTCGTCGTACGGCTTGCGGCCTTCCTTGTACTTGGGCAGGGCTTCATGGCCATGCTCGGCGCAGAGGTCCGAGCGGAACTCGTACTTGCCAGACGGCGTGCCGAACTTCATGTCGTGCCAGGACGCCGTGGAGGCGAGCCTGGCCTTGACCGGCCCATTCCTCAGTTCCGTCCAGTGCTTGATGCCGAAGTAGTCGTAGATGCCCTGGTTGAACTCCTTCTCGAGCCAGTCCTTGGTATCGATGTCCTCGGGGAAGGTGCAGGAACCGGGGGACAGCGCGTTCATTTTTTTCGAGAGCAGGGAGGCGATCTCGATGTTCGATTTCGTCTCGTACATGGGTTTGACGGCCTGCTCGTTGATGCCCAGCCAGTAGTGCCAGTAGGACACGTTGACGGTCCATTCCTCGAACAGTGTGGTCACGGGCAGGACGATGTCGGAGTTGGCCACGGTCTCGGTGAAGAACTGCTCCACGCTGACGACCATCTCCAGGGTGTCGAAGGCCCTTTCCAGCTTGGGCCGGTCGAAGTCCTGGGCAAAGGGGTTCTTGCACGACACCCACAGCATCCTGATGGCCGGGTCCTTGGCGTCGAGGATGCCCTGGGCGGTCTTGTTGATGTTGAAGGTGCGGTCCGTGTAGCTGGCCGCCTCTTCCTTGCTGAAGTCGAACTCGCCCTTGGGGCCGCCCCCGCCGACGAAGCCCACCGAGCCCTCGGGCTGTTTCTGAATGAGCGCGTGGTAGTTGAAGCCCCAGGTGCGCAGATGCCCGTAGCGCGCCCCGCCGCCTTCCTTGCCGACGTTGCCGGTCATGGCCACCAGGGCGTCGACGGCCCGCACCGAGGCGCCGCCGTTGGTGTGGCGCTGCATGCCGTAGCCGATCCAGATGGTCGCCGGGTCCGCCGTGGCGAACTCCTCGGCCACCTCGCGGATCTGCTCGGCCGGGATGCCGCTCAGGCCCGCGGCCCATTCCACGGTGACGTTTTCGCGCAGGTAGGCCGCGAACTCCTCGAAGCCCACAGCGTTGGCGCTGACGAAATCCCGGTCCACCAGGCCCAGGTCCAAAATGTGCCGGGCCATGCCCAGGGCCAGGGCACCGTCGCTCGAGACCTCGGGCTGCCAGAATACGTCGGCCTTGGCCGCAGTCTGGGTGAAGACCGGGTCGATAACCAGGACCTTGGCCCCGCGCCGCTTGGCCTCCATGATGTACTTCATGGTATGCACCGAGCACCACGCCGGGTTGGCGCCCCAGATGATGACGTAGCGGGATTTGACCATGTCCTCGGGGTCGTTGCACCACATGTCGCCCAGGTCGTAGTTCTGGGCGTCGATGCCCGCCGGCCAGCAGGGCGTACCCACGAAGCGGGTGGTGTAGCCAAGGGACGACATCATGCCTTCGACACCGTAGTTGGTGATGCCGAAGTTGCCGGAATACTTGGTCAGTCCCAGCCCCAGCAGGTTGCCGTCCTTCTCCTTGATCTCGAGGATCTTGTTGGCAATGCGGTCCATGGCCTCGTCCCAGGACACGCGCCGCCAGTTGCCCGAGCGGCGTCCATCCTGGACCATGGGGTACTTGATGCGGTCGGGGCTGTAGATGCGCCGAGGGTAGGCGTAGCCTTTGACGCACAGTCCCCCGGCCGTGAAGGTCGACTCCTGCGCCCCCTCGATGAACTGCACGACCCCGTCCTTGACGTAGGTCTTGATGGAACAGGTGTCGTAGCAGTTGCGGGGGCAGGCGTTCCTGAAAATCTGAAAATCATTGACGTTGAATGCCGTGGCCGCCTGGGCGGAGTAAGGCATCAGCAGACGCAGGGGCAGCAGCGAGGCCGCCCCGGCCACGGAGAGTCCCTTCAGGAACTGCCGCCTGCTCAATCCACTCGGTGTGTGACTCATGTCTCTCCTCCTCGGCCGCCCCGGTTTCAGGCCCGGCGCGGCGCTGCAGTTGTTGTGCGTTCGGTTTCAAACCATGCGGCCAGCGCTTCCGTCGCCATGGCCACGACCCCGTTTTCGGACCCGTGTTTCCGGACCGCCTGCGCGAAGGGCGGAATCCAGCGCGCGAGATGCTCCCCGACGAACCAGGCGTGCAGGTCCGCGATTTCGGCGTCAGGGATATCTGTTTCAGGCGCACCGGCCCTCGCCGCGAGCATGGACTTCATGGCCAGCACGGCTTCGAGTTCGTAGGCCAGGTGGTCGTCGGGGATGATGCCTTCCTCGGGCACGGCCAGTCCGAGACGGTGGTAGGTCTGCCGGGCCTCGCTGGTGGCCCGGCCCATGAGGGCCCGGTCGGACTCGGTCCAGGCCGAGGCAAAGGGTGGGGCAGGAATGGCCGCAGGCCCGACGAAGAGGCGGTTGAACTCGTATTCGACCGCGCTCCAGTCCGTTTGGGACGGGATTTCGTGGCCGAAGCTCCCCGCTATGCGGACGGCCGCGTCCTGCAGGTCGCGTGCGTCTGTGGAGGCAAAGAAATCGCGCAGGGCCTCGATGGAAGGCATACTGTGTTCGGACATGCTGGCGCACCTCGGTTACAGGGAATTATGATCGTCTGTAACACGATTACGACAGCTACGCCATGCCTGACAGGCGGGATTCAGGGTATATATTGGGTAGATTCAGCTACCCAGTTGGTCCTGCAGGCCCATGGTGTTGAGGTGGGCATAGAGGCTGACGCTGCGGCCGTGCAGGCCGAGCTTGCGGCGGATGTTCTTGCGGTGGGTCTGAATGGTTTCCACGGACAGGTTCAGAAGGTCCGCGATATCCTTGTTGGAATGGCCCGACTGGATGAACTGACAGACCTTCATCTCCATCTGCGTGAGCTTGAACAGCAGGGGCATGCCGCCGGAATCGCGGGGCAGCAGGCGCGTGAGCTGGTCCTTGACGACGGTCACGTAGCCCTTGCGGATGGCCGGGTCGTTCTCGGTCTCGATTCGTTCCAGGGCCGGAAGCACCAGGGTGTTGACCTTGGCCGCGAGCTCGCTGGCGTGCTCCTCGTGCTCCTTGCCGACATTTTTAAGGACGTTGCGCAGGGTGATGTTCATTTCCTCGAGCTGGGCCTTCTCCCAGCGCAAGGCCTCGGTTTTTTCGTCGACGATGCCCTCCAGAGTCTCGCGCTGCAGGGCCTGGGTGGTCATGTTGGTCAGCACGAAGATGTACTGGTCGCTGGCCAGGCTGACGGATTTCAGGGGATTAATCTGCATTTTATAGATGGAGCTTTCCCCGAAGGGGGCCAGCTCGCAGGTGATTCCGACTGGGTAGTACCTCAGCAGTTCCTCGATGCTGCCCCCTTCCAGGGAGAGGATTTCCCAGACGGGCCGCTTAAGAGCCTGCTTTTCGTCCATCACGGCCTTGACCGCGGCGTTGATGTTGACCACCAACCCGTCACTGTCGACTACGAGGATGAGGTCCGAAGTGGCGTTCAGGATGTTCTCGAAGCGGCATTTTTCCAGGGTCAGGAGGCGGTTCATGTCATCGAGCCGGCCGTCGGAAAAATCGGGGGAGATGCGGATCCAGTCCTGCAGGTAGAGCACCTCGATGGCGTCGCCGTAGAGGCGGATCAGCCTGCGCGCGTCCACCTTTCGGGCATATTCGACATCCATGGCCTCGATGACGTCCAGCAGGCTGTAGACGAAGGTCTTGAAGCAGCCGAGGAACATGTCGAAGGTGATGCCGCGCGCCCGGTGGCGGCGGGAGGATTCAACGAGAAAGCGCTCCCAGCCGGTGTCCCGGCGCAGGAGTTCGGAGAAGTCTTTGGGAACCTCGGCACGATCGATGTCGCGCAGGATGGGCTGCAGGAATTCCGTCAGTGCCACCAGGCAGTCCTCGCGCTTGGCCGTGGTATGTTGCAGATACCCTGCGGTCTCCATATGGACGGCCCAGCGTTCCAGAAAATACTCCTGATGAAGCTGGACCAGCCCCAGAAGGGTCTCATGCCCGGTCGTGACGAGTGCCTTCATGACGTCCTGCTCCCATTCATGCATTCTACCCAGTAACTACCCATCGACTTGTCTTATTTCTTTTAAGGCGTATCAGCAAGGCGTGGGAAAACAGAAACTGAAGGGGGGAAGGATGCGCAGTTTTTGTCTGCTCGTGGCCTTGTTGTGGGTAGGCGTGGCCGGAACGGCCTTTGCGGACGGAGGGCGCCTTGTCATCGAAGGGCCGCGAACCGCGGGGTCGCAACTGACCGTAGCCTTCGACATGGGCGATTACAGAGTGCCTTCAGGTCATTTTGTGGCCATCAACGTGGCCATCCTGGAAAGCCCCGAAGGCCCCCGCCCCCGGATCGTGCCGGGCTATCCGGAAACGAGCCTGGTCTTCGAGGTTCCGGGAAGATATGTCCTGACATTCAGACTCAGCCAGATCAGCAAGTCCAGTTGCGGCGGAGTGGAGGCCACGGAGCTGATGGAAAGGACGGAGGTTCTGGAGATCGCCCCTTGAACCGGCGGGACGTTTTTGTCCGGACCGCTTACTTCACAACGCAGCCAAGAAACGCTTCCGCAATGGATTCGAGGCTGACGGGCTTTGTTATGTGTGCGTCGATGCCGGCTTGCCTGAAGTTCAGGATGTCTTGCTCCTGGCCATAGCCCGTTATCGCCACAATCGGTGTTGACGCTTTTCCTTCGAACGCCTTCCCGGTCCTGATGGCTCTGGCCGCCTGCAATCCGTCCATGAAGGGCATCTGGATGTCCATGACCAGCACGTCGAAGTCATGCATCAGGAGGCTGTCCAGAACTTCCTGGCCGTTGCCGACCGACGTAACCTGGCAACCAAGCATCTCAAGCTGCTTGGTTGTGGCAAAAAGGCTTATGGGGTCGTCGTCTGCAAGCAGTACCCGAAAACCGAGATCGTTGCTGGCTGTCATGGACCGAATTTTTTCTTGCCTGCTTTGCGCTTTGGGAATGAGCGGAAAGGGGAGGCTGACGCAGACGGACGTGCCTGCATTCAGTTCGCTGCAGACGGAAGTCGTCCCGCCCATGAGGCCGACCAGATGCTTTACGATAGAGAGCCCAAGGCCAGCCCCTTGGTAAGATCTTGTAAAGCCTTCGGCCACTTGCGAGAATGGTTTGAAAATGCGCGGCAGTTTGCTGTCGGGGATGCCAATGCCGGTATCCATGACCGAGAAGAGAATGCGGCATTGCGTGTCTCCGGCATGTGGCAGAACCATCGCATCGAGAACCACGGACCCCGCTTCCGTGAACTTCAGTGCGTTTCCCACCAGATTGTTGAGGATCTGGCGCAGTCGCGCGGCGTCGCCCGCCAGCTCTTCCGGCAGGGCAGGGTCGATGTCCAGCAGCAAGCTTACTCCTTTCTGCCGGGCCGCAGGTAGAAACAGCTGAGTGACGGAATCAAGCACCTCATTAGGGGAAAATGGCTTGCATTCCACGGGCAGTCGCCCCGATTCAATGTGGGCAAGGTCCAGAATGTCCGACAGCAGCCGGGTCAGCCGGGTGCTGGAATTCATGGCAAGCTTTACGTATTCCTGCTGTTCGTCGGTAAGCCCACTGCCCTGCAAGAGCTGCAGCATGCCCAGAATGCCGTTCAGGGGCGTGCGGATTTCGTGGCTCATGTTGGTCAGGAATTCGTTTTTGACACGCCCCGCGTCCTCGGCCTGATCCTTGGCGTGCTGGAGTTCCTCTGTGTTGCGCAGACGGTGGATGGCCAGGGCGAAGAGATCGGCCAGGACCGTCACTGCGCGAAGGTCTTCCTGGTTGTAGTCCCGTCCGGGATTGGCAAGGGCGATTTCGCCAAGAATCCGGTTGCGGTACACGGCCGGTACCGCCAGAAATCGCGTGATGGGGATGTGGCCTTCGGGCAGTCCTGTTGAGGCGCGGTGTCGCACCGGATCGTTGGTGAAAAATCCCTTGCCCGAGTTGAGGGGAACTCCCCAGAGCCCGCCGTATCCATCCCGGCCTTTGGGAAACGCGATGTTTCTGTCCTGAACGCGGCACTGGTCCTTATCCATCATGGCCGAGAGCGAATGGCCGAGATTGTGGCCTGTCTTCGGGTCAATGGACGAGGTGAAGCCGAATTGGCTGCCGGTGATGTGCATGGCGCATGCGTGGACCGCGTTGGCCATGTCCGCAAGATCCGATTCCTGGCTCGTCAGGGCCCTGATCAGATCGGCCTGGGCCTGGTTGATGGTCGCGTTCTGCCTGATCTGTTCCTCGTTTCGGCGTTTGTCAGTCAGGTCCCTGCTTATGCTCAGGACCGAGCAAACCCGGCCGTGATCGTCAAACTCGGGGACCAGCCGCCAATCATGCACCACAGGGCCGGTCATGCTTCGAAAGAAAATTTCGGTCTCAAGGGGCATGCCCGAATCAACCACTTTCCTGACGGACTCGTCCCACTGGTCCGCCGAATACTCCGGAAAACCAAACTCGCGAACTGATCTGCCGATGAACTGAGGGGCCTTGAAGGGCACGATACGCTCAACGTTGCGTGAAACGAAAAGGTATCTGCCCTGCAGGTCAAAACGCATGATCACGTCCGGCAAGGCATCGAAAAAGGCTCGACGGGTCTCTTCCTCGGCCCTGAGTTCCGCGTGGGCCTGCTTCAAGGCCTGGTCTTTTAGTCGAATCAGCTCGAGATGATTGACTATCTTGCGCATCAGAAAAGAGACCTGGACAGGTTTGGTGATAAAATCCAGCGCTCCTCCCTCCAGCGCCTTGATCTGGTCGCTTGAGGCGGCGAGGGATGTGATGAAGATGATCGGGATTTCTTTTGCGTAGTCCAAGTTTCTGATTCTGCGGCAGGTTTCGTAACCGTCCATTTCCGGCATGAGGATGTCGAGCAGGATGAGATCCGGCCGCTCTTGGGCGGATTGCACGATTTGTATGGCTTCCCGGCCACTCACGGCCACGCGGACCAGGGCGAATTCTGAAAGCGCATTGCCGATTTCAAGGATGCTCGCCGGTTCGTCGTCAACCAGGAGAATAACGGGACGTCTGGATACCTCGGGTTGCATTGACATGATCCTTGCTGCTGGAGTTCAAGAGATTTTTCGCAGGTTTGTTCTGGCCGTTTCGAAATCAAAACGCATCAAGGCTTCGATTATTCGGGAAAAAGCCATTTGTTCGGCAGAGCCGTCGCTGAGCCTGGTATGGATATCCTTTGCCCGGCCCAGGGCTTCAAACGAGTTCAGTTCCAGATCCTGCGCCAACTGGTTCCAATCTGTCGCCCCAAAGCCTCTGGCGTGTGACTTCATTTCATCGTGTGCGGGGACCGGTGCAGGTACGGGATCCTGTTCCAACCGGCCAGAGTCCTGATCACGGTCAGCCACTTTCGCCGGGACAAGGCGCACCGTGATGGTGGTTCCTGCTTCCTCGTCAGTCTGCATTTCGATATTTCCGCCCATGGTCATGACCAGAAGTCTGGCCGAATAGGTGCCAAGCCCCGTTCCCTGGGGCTTGCCGCTGGTCACGTACTTTTCGAAAAACCTGGGGCGCACATCAGGGGGTACCGCGCCGGAGTTGTGGATGCGGATCTGCGCATGGCCGTTCCGGTTCAGGAAAATCGAGACAACGCTGCTGATGGGCGATGCTTCAATGGCGTTCAGGATCAGGTTGGAAAAAAGCGAATAGCACAGCGTGGGCTCGGCCTTGACCCAAAAGGTGTCCATCGGTCTGGCCAGGGAGTCATTCAAGATCATGCGCACAAAGACTTTCCTGGCGCGCACCCGGTCCGACAGGTCTGCAAGGATGTCCTGAAAGGTGCTCAGCAGGTTTACCGGTTGCGGGTTGAAGGTGAACGTGCCCTGCTCCATCTTGTAGAGGTTCAGCGAAAGGCGGACCATGTCCAGCATCCGCTTGCCGGCCTTTGAGATCATCGTCAGGATCTGCTTCTGGTCTTCGGTCAGGGCGGGGTTTTCCATGAGCAGCTGCGGCAGGGAGACAATGGGGTTGAGGGGAGAGATGAGGTCGTGCTGAAGAATCCGATCCACGTCGTCCCGCATCTGTTCTATCTGCTTGCGTTCGGTGATGTCGCGTAAGGAGACAAGAGTGGCCGTCTGGTTTTCCCAGCTTACCGTTGTCTGACGGATTTCGACGCAGGTCCTCCCCTGCCCGGACCTCAGACAGAATTCCTTTTCAAGGGTCAAGTCGAGGGGGAAGACAGAGCCAATGGATTCCGTGTGCGATAGTCCCAGGATTTTTTCCGCTGCCGGATTGAAAAAAAGAATGTGTCCTTGGGAGCTGAGTACAATCTGCGCATCGGGGTTGAAGGTCACCAACTCCCGGAAGCGTTTCTCCTGGTTTTGCAGGGAAAGATTGGCGATGGACAGCTCGCGCTGCATGTTGGCCAGTTCATTGTTAAGCCGCATGTAGTCTTCAAGGAGTTTCGTGTCGGCGGCCTTTGTGCGCTGGGTGCCTGCATGCTGGGCCGATTTTTTCTGCGCTTCGCGCAGCTCCCGCGCCTGTTCGTTGATCATGGCCATGAATTCGTCGTAGATGAGAAAAATCTGCTGCGGCGACTGCACGGCCAGCATGAAGACCTTCCCGTTTCTGGCGATCCCGAACAGAAAAAATGCGAACTCCCTGCCATCCTTGATCAGGACGACATCTTTTTGCATGGAATGCCCGGACTTCAGTGCTTCCGCGATAAACTTGCGGTACGCCACCTTTCCGTCTTCCTGCAGCAAAATCATGACATCCGGCGGATCCTGCGCGCTCGCGAAGAACTGTTTCGCGTCGTTCAGGATTTCCGTGACGGCGCCGTCCTCGGCGCAGACCACCGCGAAGGCGTGATCCCGGTTAACGCGACGCAGCATGGGTTGCCTCCGGATGAAACAGATTCGTGGCCGCCCTGACCGCCAGACGGGCATCCGATGCCGTCGCATCCGCTCCGACCATGGACGACAGCCTGGGGTTGATGATGAAAGGCAGTCCTCCGACCATGATCTTGGGAGCCTTTGGCATGGCCTGCACCTTCCGGATCAGGTCGCGCATCTGCGGCAGGCCGAAGGACATGGTTGCCGAAAGGCAGAGCAGGTCCGGCTGCCGGGAGCGGATGACGCCCAGCAGGCTGTCGGAAGGTGTTATGGCCCCCAGGAAATATGTATCCCAGCCTTTGAACTCGAAAAAGTCACAGACCATGCGCATGCCCAGTTCATGCAACTCGCTGCCAAGGCAACAGCCGACAAGGCTGCGAGCCACGCGCGGGGTGGCCAGAGCCTGGGGAAACAGCCTGGCCATGAGCAGTTGCGTCGCGGCCGTCACGTAGTGCTCGGTGGCGATATCGATTTCGTCAGTCTGCCACAGCCTGCCGACTTCGTACATGACCGGCTGGAGCACGTCGACATACACTGTTTCCACAGAAAGGCCTTTTTCGACGGTGTCGACTACGACATGCATGGCGTCGAGCCTTCGGCCTTCCAGCAGCATGTCCAGATACTTCCGCCCAAGGTCGGGCAAAGCGTCTCCCGTGAAGTGGTCAGCGGTCGCCCTCATGCAGGCCTCCCATTCTTTCGAATACGGAATTCTCTTCCTCGCTGAGTTGCGCGAAAGCGGCGATATTGTCTTGCAGCCAGTCATAGAAAGGGCGGATTTCCGCGAAGTACTCCGGCTCGAGGTGTTTGTGCAGGATCTTTGCGGCCCTCGGCAGCATGACATCCCAATATTGCATAGAAAACCCCCTGGCCCGGTATGTGCGAAGAACCCACAGCACTGTCTCCACAAAGGATGTGGGGTCAAAGAGCGCGCAAGTAGCGCTCATGTATTTGAAGTGGTTGTCGTGGTTTGTGGCCATGACTTCGATGTTGCCTTCACCGATAAGCTCTGTCAGCTTCGGTTCGGTACGCATGGCCGAAGTCAGGTCGGCAGCGCAGGCGGCGATGATTTCTTCAAATCGGGCTGCTGCCGGGGGGGGAATTTCCCTCAGAATTGATGCCGAATGTATCAGAGTTGATTTGTCCATGTGCATCCACTATCGAAAAGATCGTAAATATTTCAGGATTCCAGCTAAAGATAATCTTTATAAATAAACTTCTCAAAAAAGGCGATAGGCTCGGCGTCCATAATTTCCGAGCGGCTGCCGGGTAGGCCTTGAGCATTTTCAGCCCCGTGTGCTGCGTGCCCCATTCTTGGAAAGTCTGGACGAGATCGAAGCCATCAGGTAGCGCGTCTCGGACGAAACCGGTGCCTGGAGCGGTGGGGGCGGGGCAGGGTTTTTGGTGGACGTTGTGGACTGCGTGGACTTCGTGGACGCCCCTGAAAGACATGTTCTGGGCAGCGTCCACACGGTCCACAGCGTCCACAAAGTCCACACAGTCCACCAAGTCCATTGTCTTTGGCCTCTCCCCAAGGAGCCCCGCATGCACCATTCTTTCCCCTTTCCCATGATCTGGGCCCACCGCGGGGCGCGTAGCGCGGCCCCGGAGAACACCATGGCCGCGGCCCGCGCCGCACTGGCCCAGGGCGCCCATGGCTGGGAGCTGGACGTGCATCTTACCCGCGACGGCGAGGTCATCGTCACCCATGATCACGGACTGCGCCGCGTCACGGATATCGGGGTCCGGCCGGGCATGCCCCCGCGCAGGCATCATGTGGTGGACAGACTGACCCTGGCCCAGATCCGCAGCCTGGACGCGGGGAGCTGGTTCGCCCGGCGCGACCCGTTTGGCACCGTGGAGGGGGGGGAGATTGGGGCCGGCGCGCTGGCGGCGTTTGTGGGGGAGCGTATCCCGACCCTGGCCGAGGCCCTGGCCTGGACCAGCGAGAGCGGGCTGGCCGTCAACGTCGAGATCAAGGACATGCTCGGCGGGGACGACGACGGGCTGGTCGGCGCTGTTGCCTCCCTGATCCGCGCTGCGGGTCTGGATGGCCGGGTACTGGTATCGTCATTCAGGCAGAAATCTCTGGAACTTTTTCGCGAACTTTGTCCGGAAGTGCCTGTGGGCCTGCTCCTGGACGAAAAGGCCATGGCCGCATCCACGCAAGACATCGTGCGGCGACTGCGCGAGCTTGGGGCCGTGGCGCTGAATCCTTCTCTCAAAGGACTTTTTCCCGGACGCATCGCGGCATTGCGCGAGGCCGGATTCGCGGTCAACGTCTACACCGTGAACCGAGCAGAGGACATGCTGTGGCTGGCCCGCGAGGGTGCGGACGGCATCATCACCGATTTTCCGGCCCGGGCCAAGGCCGTGCTGGAAACATGCAAGCAGGAGAAGAAATGAATCTGAACACGCGGCCCAAGGCCGTATTCTGGGATATCGACGGCACGCTCATCACCACCGAAGGGCTGCACTACGATGTCATCCGCGACTGGTGCGCGGGCCATGGCTACGCCCTGTCCGAGGAAGCCAACGACGAGCTGCTGGGCAAGACCATGCCGGAGAAGTGGGCCATCCTTCGGGGGCGTTTGCCCGCCGGTCTGACCGAAGATGATTTTCGCGCCGACTGCGCGCGGGCCTACATGGCGGGGCTGCGTGCGGACATGATGCGCCCCGGTCCTGTGGCCGCAGTGAAGCGCCTGCATGAGTTGGGCGTGCTCCAGGCCGCCGTGTCCAACGGCGAGGCCCCGGTCATCGAGGCCAACTTGCGCGTGCTGGGGCTGTGGGAGCTGATGGCTTTTACGGTCTGCGGCAACGACGTGGCCAGCGGCAAGCCCGCGCCGGACCCGTATCTGGAGGCCGCCCGGCGGGCCGGGTTCGCGCCGCAGGAGTGCATGGCCGTGGAGGATTCCATCGTGGGCGTGACCTCGGCGGCCAGGGGCGGGCTGATCACTCTTGCCTGGCCCGAAGCGGTTCCGGGCGCACCCGTCGATCTGCCCGGCGCAACCCTGACGCTCCTTGATGACGCTGACTTTCCCTGGGCCGTGTTCGAGGCCTAGCAGGCCGCCCTGAAACGGCGATCTGCGGCGTCAGCGAAAAAATCCAGACCGCGCATCGGCGTTATACGCCGCGCGTCCTGGATTTTTTCGCTTCCTTGCATCTCACCATTTTTGAACGGTCTGCGAATTTTGAATTATTCAACAGCCAGAAAGCGTTCATTGTCCGGATCGCGGCGGGCTCGGCCCGCCGCGCCGTTGTCAACCCGCCAGATAGTCTCTTGCCAGTTCCCGGAAGGATGCCACCTGCTCCTCGATCCATTCCTTGCCCAGGTCCAGTTCACGGGCCATGATCTCGGCCACGTCGCGGGCGATGATCATGCTCACGGCCGCGTCCAGAATGAGGGCGCGGGTGCGGTGCCTGAGCACGTCGGACAGGGTCATGGCCCATTCGCGGCGCACGGCCCAGACAACCTCGGCCCGCAGGTAGGGCAGCTTGTAGTGCAGGGGCTGTCCCAGGTCCGGGTTGCGGCGGATAATCTCTCGTATTTCCTCGATGTCGCTGCCGTAGACCGCGAGGTGGTCGCGCGGGTCCACGCCGCTGAGCCAGCCGTGCAGGGGCAGGTTCTCGGTCTTGCAGGAATGGGGCGGCAGGCCCGCGAAGCGCGCGGCCTGGGTCACGGTGTCTTCGCCCATCTTGCGGTATGTGGTCCACTTGCCGCCGGCGATGGTCACCAGCCCGCTCTGGGAGATGGTCAGGTGGTGGTCGCGGGACAGGGACGAGGTTTTGCCTTCGCCCTCGGCCTTGATCAGCGGGCGGATGCCGGCAAAGACGCTTAAAATGTCGCTGCGCTTGGGGTCGCGGGTCAGGTAGCGGCCCGCGTGTTCGAGCAGGAAGGTGATCTCTTCCTCCATGGGCCGGGGTTCGGGGCTGGCCGCGTCCAGGGCCACGTCCGTGGTCCCGACCAGGACGCGCCCGTGCCAAGGCACCAGAAAGATGACCCGGCCGTCGTCGGTGTGCGGGACCATGATGGCCGTGTCGCCGGGGGAGAAGGACTTGTCCAGGACCAGGTGGATGCCCTGGGACGGGGCGATGAGTTTCGTTGCATTTTCGTCGTCCATGCGCAGGATTTCGTCCACGAACACCCCCGTGGCGTTGATGACGACCTTGCTCTGCAACTGGCGGGTCTGGCCTGTCAGGGAATCGGTGGCCTGTACGCCGCAGACCTGTCCGTCAGCGTCCTTGACGAGACCCGTGACGCCCATGTGGTTGACCGGCAGGCCGCCCAGGCCCGCCATGGTGCGGGCCAGGGTGATGGCCAGACGCGAGTCGTCGAACTGGCCGTCGTAGTAGATGACCCCGCCGCGCAGGTCCGTGGGTTCGAGGTTGGGGATCATGTTCAGGGTTTTCGATCGCGACAGGATGCGCGAGCGGCCGAACCCCAGCTTTCCGGCCAGCATGTCGTAGAGTTTCAGTCCCACGCCGTAGAAGGGGCGTTCCCACCATTTGTAGTCCGGCACGACAAAGGCCTGGTTGTAGACCAGGTGCGGGGCGTTTCTGAGCAGCACGCCGCGCTCGTGCAGGGCATCCATGACCAGGGCCAGGTTGCCCTGCTGCAGGTAGCGCACCCCGCCGTGGACGAGTTTGGTGGAACGGCTGGACGTGCCCTGCGAGAAATCGCGCTGTTCCAGCAACAGAACTTTGTAGCCCCGGCTGGCCGCGTCAACTCCGCAGCCAAGGCCCGTGGCTCCGCCGCCGATGATGATCATGTCCCAGGTTGTTCCAGGACCGAGTTGGTCGATGATATCCGATCTGAGCATGGTTGCCTCCAGTGTGGTTCGTGCCGGACGCATAGCACGGCGCGTGCGGAAGGGCCAGGGTGGGCTTGACGGGCGGCGGCGCGTGGCCGATGCTTGAACACGCCCTCAGCCTTGACCTTGAGGCAGGGGAATCGTAAATCCTGAGTCAATCAGTCTGAAATAACGGAGCATGCAATGGCAGACCACAGCGTCGGCGCGGTCCGCACCCAGTCCTTCACCTTCGCCCATCCCCCGCACTCCATGGTTCTGGACAGCGGGGTGGGCTTGGGGCCTGTGTCCCTGGCCTACGAGACCTACGGAACCCTGAACGCCGACAAGTCCAACGCCGTGCTCATCTGTCACGCCCTGACCGGAGATGCCCATGTGGCCGGGTACCACGAAGGCGACGACAAGCCGGGGTGGTGGGAGCATTACGTGGGGCCGGGCAAGCCCATCGACACGGACCGATATTTCGTGATCTGCTCCAACGTCATCGGCAGCTGTATGGGTTCCTGCGGGCCGTCCTCCATCAATCCGGCCACGGGGCGCTACTGGGGGCTCGATTTTCCCCTTGTGACCATTCCGGACATGGTCCGCGCCCAGCGCGAATTGCTCCGCCATCTCGGCGTCGACCATCTGCTGGCCGTGACCGGGGGCTCCCTGGGCGGGATGCAGACCCTGCAGTGGGCGGTGGCCTACCCGGACATGATGGACGGTGTGCTGGCCCTGGCCACCACCAGCCGGCATTCCCCCCAGGCCATAGCCTTCAACGAGGTCGCGCGGCAGTCCATCATGAGCGACCCGCACTGGAAGAACGGCGACTATTACGACGGCGTGCGCCCGGATCTGGGCCTGGCCGTGGCGCGCATGATCGGGCACATCACCTATCTGTCCGACGAGTCCATGCACGTGAAGTTCGGCCGCGAGCTGCGCGGAAGCTCGTTTGCCTTCAACTTCGAGGGCGATTTTCAGGTCGAAAGCTACCTGCATCATCAGGGCAAAAAATTCGTGGAGCGCTTCGACGCCAACGCCTTTCTCTACGTGACCAAGGCCGGGGACTATTTCGACCTGGACTTGGGCAACCCGGACAGTCCGGCCCGTCGCGCCCTGGCCGGGACCGGGGCGCGCTTTCAGCTGGTGTCCTTCACCTCGGACTGGCTTTATCCGACCTATCAGAGTCGGCAGATCGTGGAGGTACTCAAGGCCCTGGGCCGGGACGTGAGCTTCTGCGAGATAACCGCGCCGTGGGGCCACGACGCGTTCCTCTTGCCGGACGAGCGGCTTGAAGCCGTGATCAGGGGATTTCTGGGAGGTTTGCATGGCTGCTGACCATTGTGCTCATGACGGGCACGACCTGCGCTTCGACCTGCGCGTGGTGGCCTCGTGGATCGAGCCGGGCAGCCGCGTGCTGGACCTTGGCTGCGCCGACGGCAAGCTGCTGCGCTTTCTGCGCGACACCAGGGAAGTGAAGGGCCTTGGCATCGAGCACGACGAGGACGAGGTCGTGTCCTGCATCAGTCAGGGCCTGTCGGTCATTCACGGCGACATCAACACGGAGCTGCCCGGTTTTCCCGACAAGGCCTTCGACTACGTGGTCGTGTCCCAGACCCTGCAGCAGGCCTACGAACCCACGGCCCTCCTGCAGCAGATGCTCAGGGTCGGCCGCCGGGGCATCGTCAGCTTCCCCAATTTCTGCTGCCTGCCCATCCGGCTGCAAATGGCGTTTTCCGGCCATGTGCCGGTCACGCGGGAGCTGCCGTACCAGTGGTACAACACCCCCAACATCCGGGTGCTCAGTCTGGAGGATTTTCGGGCCTATTCGCGGGCCGTGCCTTTTTCCATTATCCGTTCCCTGGCCGTGAATCCGTCCGGCGACGGGAGCATGCGCGAAGTCCGGTTCTGGCCGAATCTGCTCGCATCCTACGGCATCTTCATGATACGGGACCGTTGAAAAATCCCTTCTGGACTGCGTTGCTCCCCCGATTCTGAAGGACTCATGCAGACGGCTACACTTCGCCCTTCAGAATCGGGGGAGCGCCTTGCCAGAACGGTTTTTGAACGGTCCCGGGGAGATATTGTTTTGGGCTGATCGCCTCACGAATAAAAGTCCGGTAAAGCCTGGACAGGAGGAACCATGCAACGATTTGAAACCACGGCCCTGCACGGCGGCTACGCTCCCGACGCCACTGGCTCCCGCGCCGTTCCGGTGCACCGCACCACGGCCTACCTGTTCAAGGATGCGGATCACGCCGCCGATCTCTTTGCCTTGCGCCAGCTCGGCAACATCTACACCCGCCTGGGCGGTCCGACCCAGGACGCGCTGGAGACGCGCCTGGCCCAGCTCGAAGGCGGCAAGGCCTCCCTGGCCCTGGCCTCGGGCACGGCGGCCATCCACTACACGGTCATCAATATCTGCCGCCAGGGCGACGAGCTGGTCTCTTCGTCCACGCTTTACGGCGGCACGCACACCATGTTCGCCTCCATCCTGCCCGACGCCGGGATCACCACCCGGTTTGTCGACATCCATGACCTGGATGCCGTGCGTTCGGCCATAAATGACCGCACCCGGCTCATCTTTACCGAGGTCATCGGCAACCCGGCCCTGGACGTGGCCAACATCGAGGCCCTGGCGACCCTTGCCCATGAGCATGGCCTGCCTCTGGTGGTGGATTCGACCTTCGCCACGCCCTATCTGTTTCGGCCTCTGGAGTACGGGGCGGATGTCGTCGTGCATTCCTTGACCAAATGGATCGGCGGACACGGCACGGCCATCGGCGGGGCGGTGGTCGACGGCGGCAGCTTCGACTGGACCAATCCCAGGTTCGCGCTCTACAATGAGCCCGATCCGTCCTACCGCGGCCTGCGCTACGCCCACGATCTGGGCGAGCTGAGCCCTTTGGCCTTTATTTTGCGCATGCGCCTGGTGCCGCTCAGAAATCTCGGCGCGTGCCTCTCGCCCGACAACTGCTGGATCTTCCTGCAGGGTCTCGAGACCCTGGCCCTGCGCATGGAGCGGCACAGCGAGAACGCCCTGCAGGCTGCGGAATTCCTGGCCGGGCATCCGAAAGTCTCGTGGGTGCGCTACCCCGGCCTGCCGGGCGACCCGTCTTACGACCTGGCGCGGACCATGTTCCCGCGCGGCTTCGGCGGCATGGTCGTGTTCGGGATCAAGGGCGGGCTTGAGGCGGGCCGGGATTTCATCGGCCGTCTGCGCATGGTGTCGCACCTGGCCAATGTCGGCGACGCCAAGAGCCTGGCCATCCACCCGGCCAGCACCACCCACTCCCAGCTCTCGGAAGAGGATCAGGCTGCGGCGGGCATAACCCCGGATCTGGTCCGCTTTTCCGTCGGCATCGAGCACATCGACGACATCCTGGCGGATCTGGATCAGGCTCTGGAGTAACGGGCAACGGCTTCCAGCGGGGGGCGGGGACGGGCAGGGGCGCGCCAGCCTGTCGAGATCCTCTTTTCCGGCGCAGTATTGTGGATCTTTTTGATACGAATACAGCGTGGCACTGTGTCGATATGGTCCGGTTTCCGACTTTCAGCGCAGTGTATTTTGGCATGCAACATTCTGTTTTTTTTGGACGTAACCGCTATTGGCCGTAAAATTGAATGTGATCTTTCCGTAGAATACTCCTGTAGCGGGACGATCCGTATCCACCCGCCACGGTCCTCTAACCTGAAGGAGACTGTATGCCGAAGTACATCATCGAACGAGAGATCCCCGGCGCGGGCAACATGACCGCCGAAACCCTGCAGGGCATTGCCCAGCATTCCTGCGGCGTGCTCAAGGAGATGGGGCCGTCCATCCAGTGGGTGGAGAGCTTCGTGACGCCGGACAAGATCTATTGCGTGTACATCGCGCCCAGCGAGGAGGCCGTGCGCGAGCACGCCACCAAGGGCGGATTTCCGGCCAACAGCGTGAGCGAAGTCAAGACCATCATCGATCCGACTACGTCAGAAGGGTAAGTATGGGGGCCGGTTTTGCCGGCCTTTTTCGGTTTTTGATGGGGCGCGGATAATCATTATTGGTGATAGTATCAAATAATGCCATCATTGGCGCATGATGCGTACAGTTTTTTTCGCATGGTGTGTTGTGACGTCACTGCAAAAAGTCGTCATCCCCTTGAAGAAGGGGATCCATGCCTTTTTTAACTACCTGAAAAGAATGGATTTCGCGCCATTGCCCGACATAGCCCGCCTTCGCGGGAATGACATTCAGGTTTTTTCGCGACTTTTTGCAGTGGCGTCAATTATGGGCATAAATCAAATATGCTCAATAGAATTGAAAATTGGGCGGTGGCTCGATTTGGGTGCTGATCAACAGGGAATCTGCGTTTCAGATGTCAGTTGCAATATGCCTCGGCAGGTCCATGCTGTCATGCAGTATCCGCAGCACATCAATGACAGAGGACGTGCTGATCCGAAAAATGATGAAGTGTCGTCCGTTACGCCCCTGGCGTGCCACGTGCAGGGTGCGGATATTTGGCCCGAGTTCTTGGCGAATTTTCACGTTTACGATTTCAGGACCGCCAAGCAGTGCTTCGAGGGCCAAACTCAAGGTCATCGAATAGACCTTGGCTTGCTCTGTTCTAAAATTGTTTTCGGTCCAGGCAAGGATTGAGCGCATATCCTGTTCGGCCTGCGCTGAGAGACGGATTGTCCACCCCATGTCTATGCGTCTTGTGAGGGTTGATCCGTCAGGCCGACAATGTGATCCCGCAACGATTTCTGGTTTCTGAACTCAGAGAATCGTCCGCTTTCGATATCATCGATTCCCACGTGAATTGCCTGGCGCAGCACTTCAAGCCGCATAGAATCTTCCTTTGCCCGCTGTTCCAAAAGGCGCAGGCCCGCTCGCAGGACCTCGCTGGCATTTTGGTACTTGCCCGAAGCGACAAGATGTTCCACGAAGTGCGACTGGTGCTGTGTCAAAACAATATTTCGGGTTGGCATGCTTCCTCCTGTGCGACTATTGGCATTATCTGCCATGTCCAGGGGCGTTTCGTCAATTAGGAGATATATTCTATTGATAACCAGCGAGCACACACGAGGGGGGGACCGGGTAGGCTGAATCGAGAAGATCTCTGTCTGGTATTCTGATATGAGTGCTACTTTTGGCGATTCATTGTCTGTATTCATTGGGCTGGGCAAATTTGCTCAAAGCGCTGAGAAGCGCCCCTCCGGCTCTTGCATTGCTGTGGCAGTGGACGAGGCGGGACCTGGCTGCTATCTACACCACGATCTGAAATGCACAATTAAAAGGGGGCTTCATGGCTTTGCAGCGCGTAGGAATCCTCACCGGCGGGGGCGACTGCTCCGGCCTCAACGCCGTGATCCGGGCCGTGACCCGCACGGCGATCATCCAACATGGTGCCGAGGTGCTCGGGCTTGAGAACGGGTTCGACGGGCTCATCTTCGGCCGGACCATGAAGCTGACCACCGGAAATACCAAGGATATCCTGACTCTGGGCGGGACGGTCCTCGGCACCACCAACAAGGGCAACCCGTTCGCCTACCGGGAGTTCGACGAGGAAGGGCAGATCACGGTCAGCGACCTGTCCGAGAAGGCCATGGACACGTTCAGGATGCTCGGCCTGGACTGCCTTTTCGTGGTCGGCGGCGAGGGCACGCTGGAACTGGCGCACAAGTTTCAGCTGATGGGAATGCCCGTGGTCGGCATACCGAAGACCATCGACAACGATCTCGAAGGCACGGACTACACCTTCGGCTTCCAGACCGCCGTACAGGTCGCCTGCGATGCCATGGACCGGCTGCATACCACCGGGCGCAGCCACGACCGGGTCATGATCCTTGAGGTCATGGGGCGCAACGCCGGCTGGATCGCCCTGGAGTCGGGCCTGGCCGGGGGAGCGCATATCATTCTCATCCCCGAGATTCCCTACAACCTCGACAATGTCGTGACCAAAATTCAGCACCGCATTCGCGGCAAGAGCCCGTTCAGCATCATCATGGTCGCCGAGGGGGCCCGCGAGGAGGGCGGCGAGCGCATCACCCAAGGCACGGCCACGAACCGGCTGCAGGGCGTGGAGCAGCTCGGCGGCATCGGCTTCCACCTGGCCAACCAGATTCGTGAGCGCATACCGCTCGAAGTGCGCACCACGGTGCTGGGGCACATTCAGCGCGGCGGTTCGCCCACGGCCTTCGACCGGGTGCTCGGCACGCGTCTGGGCGCCGCGGCCGTGGACGCGGCGGCGCGCGGGGATTTTGGAACCATGGTGGCGCTCAAAACCCCGGACATCGTGCTTGTTCCCCTTTCGGAACTGGCCGGACTGTGCCGCACCGTGCCGGTGGACCACCAGCTCATCCGCGCGGCCGAGGCCACGGGCGTGAATCTGGGGCGCGGGGCCATGTAGACTTTTGTTGGAGATTAAAGAGGCGGACCCGCCGGAGCTCATGTTCCGGCGGGTTTTTGATTTTCAGACCGGGAACCTGCGTACCAGGTACTCCATGAACCGCGACTTGACTTGGTTCGTGGCCATGACCTGCTTGATGGGCGGCAGCTTCAGGATTACGCCCAGCACCGCAGCCATGGCGCGGTGGTTCCAGAGTACGCGGTTGTCGAAGAAGAGGTGCTGGAGCTTGCCGCGCTCAAGGGCCATGACCACGGTGCGGTGCACGGAGTTGAGGGGCGTGATGACGCGCTTCTCCCTGGATTTGAGGGATAGGGCCTGGTCCGGACAGGCGCGTACGCACACTCCGCAGCCCAGGCAGATGTTCTCGTCCACACGGGCTTTTTTTCGCTTGGGCTCACGCGGGTCGTTGGCCGAGACCACGCCTATGGCCTCCACGGGGCAGGCCGCCGCGCATTTGCCGCAGCCGGTGCAGGCGCTTTCGTCCACCACTGGCAGAAAGCCTGTGGTGTGCACGGGGTGAAGGTTGCCGAACTTGCGAGCCGCGATCATGGCCTCGCAGCAGCAGCCGCAGCAGTTGCAGATGAAGTTGACCCGCTCGCGCACGTTCTCCCCGAACTGCACCAGGCCGTGCGCCTGGGCCTGGTCCAGCAGGTCCAGGCACTCGCCTGTGTCCACCAGGCGGGCGTGCCCGTGGCGCGACAGGGACGCGGCCGAGGTGTTGAAGGTCATGCAGATGTCTTTGGGCGCGTCGCAGTCCCGGCCCACGTGCTCCATCTTGTGGCGGCAGTAGCAGGTGCTGATGGCGCGGTGTGACGCCGTGCGGATTACTTCGCTGGCCCGTTCGTAATCGAGCACGTGCACGGCGTTCTCTTGCGAGAGCATCGGTTCCTGCACGAAGACGCGGCCGAGCTGCGTCTCTCCGTCGACAAAGAGGGCCTTGATGAAGTCCTCCTCCACGTTGAGGTACTGGTAAAAGAGTTCGCCCAGGGCCTTCTGATCAATATCGCCGCGTGTGCGCATCATGGAAAATTCAAAGAAGCCCGCCATGGGCGGCGGCAGGACATAGGTCGTGCTCCCGTCTTGACCTACGATATCCACGAGCATGGCCCGGCCGGCCAGGTCTTCGAGTAGATTTTGGGTCTGCACCGGGTCCATCTTCCAGACTTCGGAAGCCTTCCGGACGGTAAAGGGCTTGATGGGCAGCGCGGCGATGAGTTCGGCTTCGCGTTCGGAAAAAAGGATTTTCAGGATTCTGTACAATGACTCGGAGGGTGGCGCGCCCTGGGGACAGCGGTTCAGTCGGTCGGTCAGTTCCAGATAGCCTGAGCGGTGCGAATGGTGCGACATTTCTCCTCCTTTTGATTTTTTGGAGGAATCATAGGCCTGTCCGGGCTGTGAATAAAGGAAAAATGTGGCGATCGTGACCTTTTAATGTCCAAAAGGCGCATGGAAAACGCATGTCAGCGGATTTTCATGTCTGGTTCCCCTCTCTTGTGATTTTGCCGCTTTTGTCATACAATTATCTCTATGTTTCGGAAATTATTTAAAATTATCCTCATTTTCCTCTTTGCAAGCCTGCCCTGCGAGGTCGGAGCGCAATCTCGCGACGAGGTGGTCTGGATGCACGCCGATTTTCCTCCCTTGCGCATCATCGACGGCCCGTACGTCGGTCAGGGTTTTTCGGACATGATTCATGAACTAATGGCCCGCGAACTGTCCGATTTCAGACACGTCGTCGTCACCGCCAACCTGAGCCGAACCCTGAACTGGATGGAAAACGGGCGGAATGTCTTGGCCGTGGGAATCATCCCGAACCCGCAGCGCGACCGGGTCATGCAGTATTCCGTGCCCTGCGTCCTGGTGCCGCCGGTCAGTCTTGTGGTCAGAGCCGGGGAGCAGGAATCCCTGGGCCGTGGAGGGCACGTCAGTCTGCGCGATTTCCTCGCCCGCAAACGCCTGGGCGTGGCCGCCGACAGGTCGTATGGGCCGGAGCTTGATTCAGTTCTGCTCTCGTCTCCCGATCTGTCCCGCGTAGTCGTCAGCAAAGGCTCGAATCTTTTTGAAAGTCTGCTCGAGATGCTTCTTCTGGGGCGGGTGGACGGGGTGCTCGCCTATCCTTTCGAGGCGGTGTACGGCGCGCGGATGAAGAACAAGGAAGATCTGATATCCATCGCCCCGCTGCGGGAGAGTATGGTGCCCCTGCAAGGGCGCATCGCCGCGCCCCGCACGGCCTGGGGGACGGCCATGATCGAGCGCGTCAACGGGGTACTGCTCGAGCATCGCGGCAGGCCTGAATACAGGCAGGCCTTCGAGCGCTGGCTTACGCCCGGGATCATCGGGGATTACCGGGTCATGTACGATGATTTTTTAAGGTCACGCTGAGCGTGGGCACCTTGCGGGGACTGTCAGTACCAGTATCCCCACCAGCCGCCTCGGGGTCGTTGTCGGACCCGGACGTGTGGAAACTCGGGCGGTTCGAAGGAATAGCCGTCGGACCATGGAACGTGCAGGGTGCGCTGCAGGTCGAGCAGGCGCTGGACCCGCTCCCGGGTGGTCGGATGGGTGCGCAGCCATGACGGTTCAGGCAGGCCTTGGCCGGGAAGGAATATGCGCCGCAGAAAGCCGCGCTCGATCCTTTCCAGCTTGACCAGTGCCGAGGCCATGCCCTGCGGGTCCTCGGTCAACTGGGCAGCGGTAAGGTCCGCGTCGAATTCACGGGTGCGGGAGAGCCCGAGTTGGGCGAGCAGGTTCACCTGCGGGGCCAGCGCCAGCAGGATGAGCGGCCACCAGTGCACCTCGCCGCCGGCCAGGGCCTGGGGCAGGGACAGAAAGATGAGAATGAGGCCCACGAAGCTCATGGCCGAGGTGATGCGCGAGATGACGTCGGCCAGGCTCATGACAAAAAGATCGCCGTGGGCGATGTGCGCGGTCTCGTGAGCCAGAACGGCGACCAGTTCACGTGGGGACATGGCGCGCAGCAAGCCGTCGGTCACGGCGATGGCCGAGGCGTCGCGGCGGCCAACGGCGAAGGCGTTGACCATGGGGCTCGGCACCCACCACAGGGTGGGGGTGGTCGGCAGATTCGCGCGCGCCGCCAGCACGGCCAGCGCCTGATGGTACTGGGGCGCCTGTTCCACGGGCAGGGGGCGTGCGGCATACATTTTGAGCACCCAGCGGGCGGTGGATTGCGGTGACAGAAAAAGCAGGATCGCGCCCCAGACAAGGACGAACCACAACCCGTCCGGGCCCCACAGCAGCCAGCTGACGAGGCCTGCGTATCCGGTCATGAGTCCGAGCAGGAGCAGGGTCTGGAGGCGGTTCAGCCCCCGGTGAGACGAAAAGCGCCGAGGATCTATGGCTTCTTGGTACATGTCCGGTTACGTCCGTTTTTTGATTCCAGGGAAAGTTTTACCAAAGCCGTACCCATAATCACTTTAACCCTTTCATCAAGACGCGACACGGATGCAGATTCCGAATGTCCGGAGCAAAAACGGCCTGCCCGGATCTGACCGGACAGGCCGCGCGCAGCATCAATCTTCGTCTTTCAAATACATCTCGCGCATGGTCACCTTGCTGATCTTTCCGACGCTGGTCTTGGCGATGGTTTCGACCAGACGGGCCTTGAGCAGGATGGCCTCCTTGGGCAGCACGCCCTTGTCCACGAAACTCTTCACGTGCTGGGCGATTTCCTTCTCCTGCGGGGTCGCTCCCTTTTTGGGCACCACCAGGGCGAGCGGCGTTTCGCCCCAGCGCAGGTCGGGCTTGCCGATGACCGCGGCCTCGGCCACGTCCGGGTGCTGGAGGATGATGTCTTCGAGCTCCAGCGAACTGATCCATTCCCCGCCGACCTTGATCACGTCCTTGGTGCGGTCCGTGATGCGCAGACTGCCGCCCGCGTCACGGCAGGCCACGTCGCCCGTGTTCAGCCAGCCGTCGGTCCACAGCTTTTTGGAATTGCTCTCGTCCTTGAGGTAGGACGCCGTGAGCCAGGGCGCGCGGACTTGCAGGGCTCCGGGGGACTTGTCGTCACTGGGCACTTCGGTTCCGTTGTCGTCCACCAGGCGCAGCCGGACCATGGGCAGAGCCTTGCCGGTGCGTGTGCGCAGGGCGATCTGCGTCTCGCGGTCAAGCTGGAGCTCGGCGTCGCTCAGATGCGCCAGGCTCAGGATGGGGCAGGTCTCGGACATGCCGTAGCCGGTGAAGACGTCGGTGCCCCGGTCCAGGGCGGCCGCGCAGATGGCCTTGGGCATGGCCGCGCCGCCGATGACCACTTTCCAGCCCGAGAGATCGAACTGGGCGCATTTGGGGTCCGAGAGGAGCATGTGCAGGATGGTCGGCACGCAGTGGCTGAAGGTAACCTTCTCCGTGGCGATGAGCCGGGCCAGGACTTCCGGTATATACTTGCCCGGGTAGACCTGCTTCACCCCGAGCATGGTGGCCATGTACGGGATGCCCCAGGCGTGCACATGGAACATGGGGGTGATGGGCATGTACACGTCTTCGCGGTGAAAGCGGCCCTGGGTTGCATTGGAGCCCAGGGCCGCGACCCCGGCCAGGGTGTGCAGGACCAGCTGGCGGTGGCTGAAGAACACGCCCTTGGGCAAGCCCGTGGTGCCCGTTGTGTAGAAAGTCGTGGCCCGCGTGTTCTCGTCAAAGTCCGGGAATTCCAGCAGGGGCGTGGTTGCGGCCAGAAGCGCTTCGTATTCTCCGGCCAGGGGCAGGGTGGTCGCGGGTGTCTCGCCTGTGTCGGAAAGGAGAATGAATTTCTCCACCGTGTCGAGGCGACCTTTGATCTGCTCCAGAAGAGGCAGGAAGTCGGAATTGACGAGAATGACATCATCCTCGGCGTGGCCGATGGTGTAGACCATCTGCTCCGGGGAGAGGCGGATGTTGATGGTGTGCAGGACCGCGCCGATCATGGGGATGGCAAAGTAGCATTCCAGATAGCGGTGGCTGTCGTAGTCCATGACGGCCACGGTATCGCCGGGTTTGACGCCCTGGGCCATGAGCGCGGAGGCCAGGCGCGCCACACGCTCCCGGAACTGCGCGTAGGTGAAGCGCAGGGTGCCTGCGTAGACGATCTCCTGGTCCGGATGGTCCTGGATGGGGGCCTCAAAGATGTTCTTGATGAGGAGTTGCTGAGTCGTATTCATTTGAATCCTTATGTGCTTCTTTTGTGGGGGTGAAACGAAACGCCTTCTCACATGCTCGCGATGGGCAGGGCATGCAGGTTTTCCGCGAAAGGAACGGACCTGGAACCAAGGTGCAGGACGATGCCCCGCAGAAATTTATCCGGGCAGGCCTGGGCCAGGAGCCGCAGGCCTTTGAAGTCGGAAGCGGCGGGCGAAGCGGAGGCCTTGATCTCAATTCCGACGATGTTGCCGGCCTGATCTTCCAGGATGAGGTCGACCTCCTGGCCGGTGTGGGACCTGAAATGGCTCAGTGCGACCCGGCTCCGGGACCATGTCGCGTGTTTGGCCATCTCGCAGACTACGTAGTTTTCAAGCAGGTGTCCGAAAATCTGACGGTCTTGCGTGAGACGATCGCGGTTCATCCCGGACAGGTGCGTGGCCAGGCCGGTGTCCGTGAACATGAGTTTTGAGGCCTTGGTGACTCGTTTGCCGATATTCACGGCCCAGGCTGGCAGCTCGCGGATGAGGAACGTGGCCTCCAGGATGGCCATGTAGCGCTTGAGTGTCGTTTGGGGGATGGTCAGCCCGCGCGAAATGTCGGCGTAGGACAGCAGTTGGCCGGTGCGCGAAGCCAGGAGCTGAAGCAGGCGGGGCATGGCGGTCAGGTCCTGGATGCTTGAGAGATCGCGCACGTCTCTTTCCACGATGGTGGTCACGTACGCGGAAAACCAGGCCTGCCTTCGCTTTTCGCTGCTTCTGGCCAGGGCTTCGGGATATCCGCCCGTGAGTACGGCGTTCATGACGTCATCATTGTCCGGTGCGGGCCAGGCCAGCTTTGGGGCGAACAGAATATCTACGAGATTGGTCCGTGAGCCCGTGATTTCCGCCCGGGACAGTGGCCATAGATCAAAGAGTTCCATACGCCCGGCCAGGGAGTCGGAAACGCGCAGGCCGGACATGATGTCGGCGGAGCCGGTCAGTATGAACCGTCCAGGCGTGCGGTCCAGATCTACATGCTCCTTGATGGCAGGCAGAAGTTCCGTCGCTTTCTGGATTTCGTCGATAACCACCGGCTTGCCGACTCCGGCGATGAACCCGGACGGATCGCCCTGGGCTGCCGAGAGCGCGACGGCGTTGTCCAGGGTGACATACTCGGACGAAATATGCTCCGGCATGAGATCTCGAACCAGAGTGGTCTTCCCGGTCTGGCGTGCGCCCCGGATGAAGATGACCGGAGTGTCTGTAAGTGATTCAAGTATGTTGGATGAAATGTGGCGCGTGTACATGCCGCGATAGTACGGTTGTAGTGAATGAAAATCAACCATTTCGTGGATGAAAATCATCCGTTTCGTGGACGATTTTCAACCATTCCGTGGACGATTTGCATGGTTTTACCGCAGCGCTTCGAGTCCATTCGACACGCGTGGTCGGTGCGACAGGGACGCCGTTTTGTTTCGGACTGGACCTTGGGGCGGTGCGGACATATCAGTAAGGTCCGATTCACGTTCACGACAAGGAGGCCGCCATGTCCATGTATTCCAAGTTCGCCGAGTGGTACGACCGCATCTTTCCCTTCAGTCCCGGCGTCTACGCCTTTCTGACCCATCATCTGGGCGAGCGCGGCGGACCGGTTCTGGACCTGGGATGCGGCACGGGCGACTACTGTGCCGCCTTCACCCGCGACGGCGTGCGGGCCGTGGGCGTGGACCTCGATTCCGCAATGATCTCCCAGGCTCGGGCCCGTGGGCCGGAGACCGAATTTCATGCCCTGGACATGACGGAATTCCCGACCCTTGGAGGTCCCTGGAGCATGATCTACTCCATCGGAAATACCGCCGCCCACCTGCCGCGGGATCGTTTCTGGCAGTGCGTTGAAAACGTGGGCGACCGGCTTCTGCCGGACGGGGTGTGGATCGTGCAGGTCATGAACTGGGATTATGTGCTGGGTCTGCCTGCGTTCAACTTTCCGGCCAAGGTCATGGACGGGGCGGTCTTTCACCGCGCCTACGAAGGCATCACTCCGGAAGGATTGACCTTTCACACGGGCCTCGACATCGAGGGTCAGCGCGTCTTTGACGATCAGGTGCGGCTGTATCCGCTGTCGTCGGCGGAGATGGTGGCCGGGCATGAAGCGCGCGGGTTTCATCTGGTCGAGCATGTGTCCGACTACTCCGGCAGCGGTTTCGATCCCGATGTTTTTTCAGCGAACATCTTTGTATTCAAACGATAAGGACACGTTGCATGGATTTTCTGACCGCCATGGGGCAAAGCACGCTCTTCAAGGGCCTTGGCGCGGATGAGCTCGCGCAGCTCGAACGCATCAGCGAGCCGCGCCAGTATGACAAGGGAGACCTGCTCTTTGGCGAGGGCAAGGAAGGGGTCGGGTTTTACGTCGTGGTGACCGGGCAGGTGAAGGTCTTCAAGATGTCCTTTGATGGCCGGGAGCAGATTCTGCACATCCTCGGACCCGGCGACCCCCTGGGCGAGGTGCCGGTTTTTGCCGGAATGAACTATCCGGCCAATGCCCAGGCCCTTGTCAAGTCCATCCTTTATTTCTTTCCCCGCCAAAAACTCATCGAACTCTACCGCGAGAGCCCGTCCCTGGCCATGAACATGCTGGCCGTGCTCTCGCGTCGCCTGCGGGAGTTCACGGTCCTCATCGAGAACCTGTCCCTGAAGGAGATCCCTCAGCGCCTGGCCACGTACCTCGTGCACCAGCAGTCCCTGAAACCCATCTCGGCCAGGGTCAAGCTCAGCGTGACCAAGGGCGTGCTCTCCAACATCCTCGGCACCTCCCAGGAGACGCTCTCGCGCGTGCTCGGCAAGCTGAGCCAGGAGGGGCTCATCGAGGTCCAGGGCAAGGAGATCAGCATCCTGGACATGGATCGCCTGAAGAATCTGGCCGAAGGCGGCATCAGGTTGTAGGCGCGGAAAAATCACAAAAAGACAAGCTCAATAAAGGAGAAACGATGCGACATGTTTTCATGCTGCCGCTCTTGCTGGTGGCGCTGCTGACGGCCTGGAGCTCTGCATACGGCCTGGAGCCGGTGCCCGGCGTTCGCGCCCAGCTTGGGCTGCAAGCGGATTCGAGCTGGGACGGGAAGAAGATTGAGTACCCCTCCGGGCAGGCGGAAGTGACGGGCATGCTCATAGAGGTCGACCCGGGGCAGGAAACCGGATGGCACACGCATTCCGTTCCGTCCTTTGCCATGATCATCGAAGGGCAGCTTGAGGTCACACTGGAGGATGGCAGAAAGAAGCTGCTGAAAGCAGGAGACTTTCTGGCCGAAGTCATTGACGTGCCGCACATGGGGAGAAATGTCGGAAAAGAGACTGTGAAACTCGTTGTATTCTACGCCGGAGCCAAAGGTATGACGTTGACGGAAAAACTCGAAGACCGGTAGCTCGCGGTTCAGGGGCAGAAATATTTGCGTGGCCTTGGAGCCGCATCGGTCTTTTAAAGAAAGACAAAATGTATGACGGCCGTGATCGGAAGGCCGCTGCATTGCCAAGAGCCGCAGAATGTGTTTAATTGCATGAATGTTTTCAATGCCAACGATTGCGGGGGATCCTGCATGACCAAGACGTCCACGAACCTGGAGGCCAGCAGGGATGCCCTGTATGTCCTGATGCTCGAAGCGGAACGCGAAAAGGCTCTGGAAATGCTGCTGGAGCATGCGCGGCGTAGTGGGTTTCAGTCGGCGGTGAGCGAGTTGCTCGAACCGGTGCTGGAGAGGGCCGGGGAGGCCTGGCTGCGGGAGAATTTGTCTCTGGCCCAGGGCTATGTGGCCGGAAAGATAGCCGAAGATCTGCTGGTCGCCGCCGCCGAAACCGGCGGGGACCTGAAACTTGACGTGAAGGGGCCCGTGGTGCTTGGCAATGTGGAGGACGACTACCACTCCCTGGGCCGCAAGATGGTCGCGGTTTTTCTGCGTGCCGCCGGATGGAAGATCATCGATCTTGGCAACGACGTGGCTCCGGATCAATTTGTGGACGCGGCCGTGGAGCATGGCGCGCGAGTCATCGGAGTATCGGCCATGATGCTGACCACGGCCGAGAACATCCGCCAGCTGCGTTCGGAGATCGATGCCCGGGGCCTGACTGGCAGAATCCGTCTGGCCGTGGGCGGGGCGGTTTTCAAGCTGCGGCCGGAGCTGATGCAGGAGGTCGGAGGGGACGGGACCGCCCCCAGCGCCATCCAGGCTCCCGAACTTTTCGATCGGCTGTGGGCCCAAAGCATGGCGGTGGAGGGGGTATGACCGGCATGGAACGCGTACTTTGCGCCCTGCGCGGAGAACCTGCGGACCGCAGGGCCTTCACTCTGGCCTTGAGCCTTTACGGTTCCCGGCTCACGGAGTGCCCGACTCGTGAGTACTATTCCGACCCTGTGCGATATCTGGAAGGCCAGCGCGCGGTCGTGCGCCTTGTGGCCCCGGACATAGTTTTTGCCCCTTTCGCCCTGCCCTTTGAAGCCCTGGCCTACGGCGGTGAGGAAATCTGGCTGGACAAATTTCCCCCCAACGTCCGCAAACCTCCATTTCGGGAGCACGACCACGTGCGCCCTCTGGGCGATGACCTGCTGCGCAGTCCCGGAGTGGCTTATCTGGTCGAGTCCACGCGCCTGCTGGCCGGGGAGTTCGGGACGGACAGGCCGGTCTGCGCCGTGGTCACCGCACCCGTGGACCTGCCGGCCATGCTGCTGGGCATCGAGACCTGGCTTGAGATCCTGCTTTTCGACCATGAGCGCGCCGCACGCCTCATGGATCTGGCCACGGACCATTTTCTGCGCCTGACCGGGGCATGTTTCGACGCCGGAGCGGCTTTCGTGGCCATTCCGGTCATGTTCGCCAACCTGCGTCTGGTCACTCCGGCCCTGCTTGAAAAAACCATCCTGCCCGAACTCGCCCGCGCCTTTGGCCAGGCCAAGGGCCCGCTCGTCTACCATCACGGCGGCAACCGCATCCTGGATCATCTTGAACTCTGTTCGGACCTGCCGGGCGTGGCCGGTTTTCTCTTCGACCCACGTGACGACCTCGCGCGGGCCAGGGAGACCCTGGGGCCGGGGCGGCTCATGCTTGGCAACGTGAACGGTCCGGGCCTGGCGCGACTGCAGCCCGACGATGCCTACGCATCCATCGCTGCCATTCTGGCCAACCGGGCCGGGGACAGGAATTTCGTGCTTGCCTCGGCGCATGCGGATATCCCTTTTGACACCGATCCGGACACGCTGCTGGCCGTGCGTCGAGCGGTGGTGGATGCCGGAGCGGTCGCATGAAAGATATCCTGGCCGTGACCTGCGGCATTTTTCAGGCTGAAATGGCCGTGCTCGCCCCCCGATTTCCCCGCCTTCGGTTCGTGCATGCCGATTCCATGCTGCACATGCGCCCGGACCTGCTTCAGACCCGTATCGACACGCTGCTCGCCGAGTATCCTTCGGGCAAGGTGCTCTTCATCTATGGCGATTGCACTCCGCGCATTGTCGAGCTGTGTCGTCAGCCCGGTTTTGCCAAGACCTCGGGAATCAACTGCTGCGAGATCGTGCTTGGCCGCGAGCAATATCGTCGACTGCGCAAGGCCGGAGCATTTTTTTTCCTGCCCGAATGGACCATGCGCTGGCGGCAGGTCTTCGAGCGCGAGTTGGGTTTTGCCGGCGGGCGCGGAGCCGGAGAAATGCTGCGTGAAGTGCACAGTCAACTCATCTATTTGGACACGGAAGTCATGCCTGTTCCACAGACGATTCTTGATGAAATCAGCCGGGATCTCGGGATGCCCATGACCGCCCTGGCGGCGGGGCTTGGCCAGCTGGAGCGGGCTGTCGCAGCCGCTCAGGAGAGACTCGATGGCTAGCGCGCCTGCCGACTCGCGAGCTTTTTACCAGCTTTTTGCCGATCTGGCCTCGGGGACACTAGAGCACGTGACCGACCCGGTGCGCTGCGCCGAATATGTGGCGTCGCAGGTGCGGGAGTTGCTGGGAGTGAAGGCCGTGGCCGTCTTCGCCTGCCAGGGAAGTCATACCCCGCACAGGCTCCTGGCCGTGCGCCCCTTGCGGCAGGAGAATCTGGTACGGGAGGCGGCGGTCGACCAGCTTATTCATGCAAGTCACGCCTCGCACCTGGCCATGACAGTGAGCCCGGATGATGAGAGCCGATCCGGGGCTTCGCTGCGCTCCCTTGGCGTGTCGGACTCGGTCGTCGTGCCCCTGCGGGTCGGTTCTGAGATGATCGGAGCCCTGGTCTTGCTGGGGCTCATGGATACGAGCGGCATTGAAACCATCGTGCACAGCCTGGACCGCCTGTCCTCACTTCTGGCCCTGATCATGCGTCAGGCTGACCAGTACAGGGACCTGGAGCTTGCCGTTCGGGCGCGCACCGCCGAGCTGCAGGCGACACGCGATAGTCTGGAGGAACAGCACGCTTTTTTGTCCTCGCTGCTTTCAAGCCTGCCCAATCCCGTGTTTGTTCAGGACGTGAACGGTCGCATCCTGCGCTGCAACGACGCCTTCAGCGCCCTGGTCGGCAAGTCTGGACAGGAGATTATCGGCGAGCATGAGGCGCATCTGGGCTCGGCTTTTGTGCTGGAACCCGCCGCTGGCGAAGGACCGGGGCCACAAGAGTTTGAGTGCCGTCTGGCGGATGGCTGCGTGCGGCGCATGCTGTCTTCCCGCGCCCCGTTCCATACCCGGCAAGGGCAGCTGGCCGGGTATATAAACGTGCTGACCGATGTCTCGGACCTTGCCGCGGCGCGACTTGCCGCCGAGGCCTCAAGCCGTGCCAAATCGGAGTTTCTGGCCAATATGAGCCATGAGGTCCGCACACCGCTGAACGGCATCGTCGGCATGCTGCAGCTTTTGAGCCGCACCTACCTCGATGCGGAGCAGAAGGAGTGCGTGTTCACGGCCATCCGTTCATCGAAAAGGCTGACCCAGCTCCTGACCGATATTCTCGAAATTTCGCGTATCGAGGCCGGAAAGATGAGTGTGCATGCCGCGGAATTTCATTTTTCGGACCTGCGCGATTCCGTGCGCGACCTCTTCGCCATTCCGGCCAAGGCCAAGGGGCTCAAGCTTTCTTTTGAAATCGACGAAGCCATTCCTTCCTACGTGATCGGCGACGAGGGGCGTCTGCGGCAGGTTCTTTTCAATCTGGTGGGCAACGCGACCAAGTTCACGTCACGCGGGAGCGTTCGCGTTGATGTCAGGCGCGTTGATGAAGGCGGCGTGATGCACGTGGTATTTACTGTTGCAGATACGGGTGTGGGCATTCCCAGGGAGAGGCAGGACGATATTTTCAACGCATTCACCCAGGTCGACGGCTCGTCCGTGCGCCAGCACGGCGGGGTGGGGCTGGGCCTGGCCATCGTCAAACGCCTGGTGGAGATCATGGACGGGTCCATATCGGTCGCTAGCGAGCCCGGCCAGGGCACGGTCATGACCGTGAAGGTGCCGCTGCTGCCCGGTCAGTCCGTCTGTTCGGAGCGGGAGGATCTCCCACTGTCCGAAGTCAGGGGGAAGCGTGTTCTGGTGGTGGAGGACGACCCGGTCAACCAGCTGGCCCTGACCCGCATGCTCAAGAAACTTGGCCATTTCTCCTCCCTGGCCCGCAATGGCCAGGAGGCCCTCGATTTGTTGGAGCTCGAGGATTTCGACTGCGTGCTCATGGATATCCAGATGCCGATCATGGACGGCCTAGAAGCCACGCGCCGGGTCCGTGCCGGATCCATTGGCCGTGTGTCCCCGGAGATTCCGATCATCGCCTTGACCGGACACGCCATGCCTGGCGACCGTGAGCATTTTCTGGAACAGGGCGTCACGGCGTATCTCTCCAAGCCGGTGGACATGGACTGTCTGGCCCGCCTTGTCGGCCAGTATACGGGATGATCAGGGCTTTAAATTTTACGACGGGAGCTGTGCCGCATGAATTGGCTCCAACGTATTTCGAACAGGAATGAGTAAGGAGTTTTTGGTTTTGGGGTTGACGGTCGCCCTGCGGGTTGATCCGGCCAAGGCCCGCCGGAACTCCTTCACCGGCCTCGTAGAGTTGAATCGTTGCGTGCCGGGTCGTTGATTGGGGCAGGGTGCTGGGCAACGATTCAACAAACGATGCCTGGCTCAGTCAGACAGCCGACGCGCCTTGCCCGGATCAACCCGCAGGGCTTGGCTGGGCGCACATGTTGCCGGAAGCAGTGGACAAGATGGGTCTGGGTTGGGTTGGATTGGGTTCGAGTGCGGCAATCTGTTTTTTTCAGGTGTTCGAGACAGGAAATTGAAAACGGGGGTTTCGGCGATGTGCCGAAGCCCCCGTCATGGTTCGGGCTATGCGAGGTCTAGCTGGTGGCTGGAGCCGGGATCAGGCGCTTGTTGCCTTCCCAGACCTTCTCGGCCTTGGGAGTGAGCTTCAAGTACTTGAACCACTCGTGGCTGGCCATGTGCTCGGGATCCATCTGCAGTTCACGGCTGTGATACAGGATGGGAGGCACGAGTTCCTTGATATCCCCGGACAGGGCCTCGGCCGTGGTGAATGCCGCCGCCTGGATGGCGATGTCCACGGCCTTCTGGCTGTACTGCTGGGACTTGGCCAGGGTGTCCAGGGCCTTGGCCGGGTTGTGGAAGCCGGCGCTGTTCTCGGCGGAGACATAATCCCAGAAGAACTGACCCTTGCGGCACATCTGGCGGGCGTCGATCATGAGCTGGTCGTAGTTGGCGGGCTTTTCGCCTTCATACTCGGCGGCCATGCGGATGGCCTCGTGCGCCTTGACCGAGATGTCCTGGGCGATCATGAGCTGGTCCCAGACCTTCTGCTGGCTGAAGATGACGCGCTGCTTGAGGTAGTCCGGGCTCTTGTCGGTGTGGCACTGGCGGCAGGCCTTCATGTCCGCATCCTTGAGGGGCGAGGTCCACTGGTGGTTAGAGATCTTCTTCTTCCCGTCCAGGCGCAGATAGTTCATGTGGCAGTCGGAGCAGGTCACGCCGGCCGCGCCGTGGGTGCCGTCACCCCACATCTCGTATTCGGGGTGCTGGGCTTTCAGCATGGGGGTCTTGGACACGGGATGCACCCAGTCCACGAAGTTGCCTTCAAAGCCGGGCGTGGTCGTGTCGCCATGGGTCTTGTAGTATTCGAACATGTCCTCGGGGTTCTTGCCCTGGCTCCAGGGGAAGACGGGCTTCTTGTTGGCGCCGAACCCCTTGTCCTGGAAATAGTACTCGACGTGGCACTGGCCGCAGACCAAGGCGCGCTGCTCGTTGCGGGACATGGTCTTGAAATCCTTGCCCTCGGCCTTGAGATGGTCCTGCAGGGGGATGGAATAGAGACGCAGTTCCATGTTGGCCGGGTCGTGACAGTTGGCGCAGCCGATGGTCATGTCTTCCATGTCGATATTCTCGCGGAACTGATTGAAGTCCTTGGCCCAGAACTCGTCTCCGCCGTTATTCTTGACCAGGTCGTTCATGTTGGTGAGCTTGCAGTTGTAGCAGGTCCCCGGCAGCCCGCCCTTTTCGTCATAGCGGTTGATGCGGTCGATGTGCATGATGTCCTCGACCGCGTAGGTATGCCCGCGGGCGCGCCGGTATTCGTAGCTGAACGGGTAGCCGAGCCAGAGGTTCTTCAGATAGGGCTGGGCGTGCTTGTAGCCTTCGGGCAGCGGGTTGACCCCGTCGTTCTTGTTGTGCGGGACGGACCCGCCGTATTCGGTCATGGCCTGGTCGTCGTTGTTGCGCAGGTACGTCTCGTAATGTAGCGGGAACTCGGCTTTGAAGGCGGAGTTCTTGGTCTCTTCCGAGGAAAGTTTGGTCTTGAATTCGGGCGTCTTGGGTTCCGACACCTCGGAACAGCCGGTCAGGGCCAGGGCCAGACCCAGGGCCAGTGTGGTCAGAATGGTCTTGGTGCTACGCATCGGCGGCGCTCCTTTTGGCTATGGGGATTTTCGGGGAATGGGGTACATGACGGTGGCAATCGGTACAGAACTCCTTGCTCTGCATGACCACCGTGGACGTGGTCGCGCTGTGGCAGCGCAGACAGTTCGCCTGGGTCACTTCCTTGGTCTCGTCGCCTGGATGGATGAGGTCCGGGACGTTCTTGGTCGCCGTGGCCACAATGTCACGCACGCCTTCCTTGGTCTTGAAGGGGACCTTGGCCACCAGATTGTGCGGTGCATGACAATCGTTGCAGGCCAGTTCGGCATGAACCGACGTCTTGTGCGTCAGGGCCGCCTCGGCCATGGAGTGGCAGCTTCCGCAGAAGCTGGCTTGATCTGTGGTCGTCATGGCCAGGGCCACTCCGACCGTGACCGCGATGCCTGCGATGGCCGGAAGCACGGCGAGCCGCCAGCCCCGTCTGCTGGGTGCCTCTTTTTTCAGGTTCATATCCCCTCCTGTTCGTGTACAAGTGGATCTGTTGTCTTGTCTGAGCTTCGTCAGACCGACCAGGTGCCGACATTTATGTAGGTCTCCTATCACAAATTTCTTCAAAGTGGCAGTAAAAGTTGTAACAGGATTGAAACCTGTGTATCTGCATCAACCGAGGCTGGAGGCCTGAAGCTGAACCCGGCAAGCATCCTGGCGGTGCATGAACTTCAAGAATTCTGAATGGATGGGAAATGTTACGACAAAAGATTCTGATCATAGATGATGACGCGGACATCGTCAAAACTGTGTCCGCCAATCTTCAACTGGACGGTTTCTCCGTGATTAGCGCCGGGTGCGGAAACGATGGGCTCGCGGCTGTTCAGGCTGATGCGCCTGATCTGGTCCTGCTGGATCTGAATCTGCCGGACATCGATGGGATCAAGATCTGCCAGATTCTGCGCCGGGATAGTGACGTGCCGGTGATCATGCTCTCGGCTCGCGATACGGTATCCGACAAGCTCCTGGGTCTTGAGTGCGGAGCCGACGACTATCTCGTCAAGCCCTTCAACTCCCTCGAGCTTTCGGCCAGGATTCGCAGTGTGTTGCGCAGAGTCCGACGCAGCGAAACATCCGGGGGATGCCGCCACGGCGAAGTGGTGCTCGACTATCGGACTCACCAAGTCACAGTTTTTGGCCGCGAGATCGGGTTGACGCGCACCGAATTTTCTCTGCTCGAACTCTTTGTGTCCCACGTCAGGGAAACCTTGTCCCGCGAGTTCATTCAAAGTCAGAACTGGGGCGATTCCAAGCTCTATGCCCACAGCCGGGCTGTCGATGTGCATGTGCAGCGTCTGCGCAAGAAAATCGAGCCGAATCCGCAGGCTCCCCGTTTCATTCTGACCGTGGCCGGCGTGGGATACAGGTTCGATCCCAATCCATGACTTTGTGCTGACGCGTGCTCGCGTATCGCCTGATTCCGAGGAGTGACTTTAAAACGATGTTGTTCAGGGAGCAGGGCGAGAGCTTTTTTTCAGGAATTTTGGACAAAAAAAAGCCCGTCAGGGACGGGCTTCATGGCGATCTTGGTGTCCAGCTTAGTAGCGGGGACGGCTCTCACGGGGCTGAGCTTCGTTGACCTTCAGGGTGCGGCCCTGGCAGTCGGTGCCGTTCAGTGCCTGGATGGACTTGCGTGCGCCTTCGTCATCCATTTCCACGAAGCCGAAGCCACGGGAACGACCGGTTTCACGATCTTCAATGACGTGGGCAGAGGTGACCTGACCGTACTGGGAAAACATGGTATTGAGATCAGCATCAGTGGTCGACCAGGACAAATTTCCAACATAGATGTTCTTAGACAAGACAGTAACTCCAAAGAAAAAAAAGTAAAAAGAAAAACTCTGCACCTGCGGGAAACAGCTACCCACAGGCTTGCGAAATAATGAAGCAGCATTCAAGAGTGAATCCAAACGTTCATCTTCGCCAAAGTCAGCAGTCACTATGTGGGGCTGGAGTTGGTGTCAACGTTTATTATTTTTAATTTTTGTAAAAAACCCTGCTTCAAGCTTGAAATTGTATTCAATTGGCTTGAATAGAACGGTTAATTATTTTCAAGTTATTTTGTAGGCATTTTTTTGCCTGGGCCGTTTGGGTACGAAATGGCGCGTGGCTTTTCGATTAATGGCACTCACGCCGGGCGTCCATGCGCCTGCAGCGTTTGTTGGCATCGCAGAACGTCGCGAGTGTATCCGCGCGTCGTTTTCGCCAAGGCGGGCAAAGGCGCGAAATCCACTCAATTCCGGTTGCTCATATGTATTGATCTCGTTTTTCAAAGGGCTGGCTGTGTCTTGCAGCGTCCGAGCCTATTGCTGTGTCGCTGGCAGGGTGAACGTGAAAACGCTCCCCCCATCGGGGTGGTCCTCGACCCAGATCCTTCCGTTGTGGGCGCGCACGATCTGGCTGCAGATGGCCAAACCAAGCCCTGTGCCCCCAGGTTTGTCCGCGCGTCCCGACGATGGCGCGGTGTGAAATTTCTTGAAGATAGCCTCCTTGTCATGCGCAGGGATGCCGGGGCCCTGATCCCGAACCTGCACGAGAACCTCCCTGTTTTCTCGCAGGACAGCGAAGCTGATGAGACCGCCCCGTGGAGAATATTTGATGGCGTTATCGGTCAGGTTGACGATGACCTGCTCTATGCGCTCGACGTCCACGTCGGCACTCACGGGTCCTGTGGAGCGGAAGTGCAGGCGCAGTTCGCGCTCTTCTGCCAGTGGGGTCATGATTTCCACGATTTCTCCCACCAGTTCGGAAAGATCAGCCGGGGCGAAGCGCCACTGGACCCTGTCCGCCTCGATGCGCGTGATGTCGAAGATGTCTGTGACCAAGTGGACCAGGCGGCGCAGATTCTTGTCCATGATGGAAAGGTAGTCCTGCCTGCCTGTGGCCGTCTCCGTGCGCCGGAGGTAGTCCAGCCCGCCGCGGATGGAGGTCAGGGGGGAGCGCAGTTCGTGCGACATGGTGGCCAGGAAATCACTCTTCAGGCGGTCCAGGGTTTTTAATTCCTCATTGGCCCGTGCCAATTCACTGGTGGCGCTCCGGACTTCGTCCTCAAGGCGGCTGCGCCCTTCCTCCAGCTTGCTGCTCATGGTGCCGAGAGCCTGCCCGACCCGGTCCATTTCCACGCTGCTGCCGATGCGGATCGGTCCGGGAAATTGCCCCTTGCTGATGCCGTCGGCCACGGCCTCAAGGGTGCCGAGAGGCTTGAGCACCAGATGGCGGACCAGGAAATACAGGGTCAGTACCGTAAGGATGATAAGCGCCGAGGCCGAGGTGAAGAGCTGCGTCCTGCTGTTTTTCAGGGAATCAAGCACATGCTGCACGGGCAGATGGATGCTCAGGCATCCGCTGACGGTGCCGCTGGTGTAGTTCTTGTGGCAGGACAGACAGGTCTCGTCGACGTAGAGGGGTGCCGAATACTGAAACACGGCTTCCCCTTCGTGGTCGGCGAGCGCAAAATATTCGGTGCTGCCGTCCTGGGAAAAACTGTTGATCGCCGCGAGCTCAAACTCGTCGGGCCTGTTTTCGGGGTTCATGGGAGCGATGCCGGCCAGCCTGAAACGGTAAAGGTTCTGACGATAGGAATAGAGGGAGAGTTGCTTGGTGACCATGGAAGGGGTGAAGCGCTGCATGAGGCCGCGCTCCGTGGGCAGCAGGTCGGAGTAGAATTCGCCGCCCCCATGGGCTCCCGGAGTGTCCGTGCGCAGATAGACCCCCTGGCTGTCAGAGACCCACTGCCGGGTCAGGATGATCTGCCTGGTCAGGACCCTGGCCTGGTTGACCACCTGGGCCCAAGCCTGCCGCTCCTCGGCCACGCCTTGCCACAGAAAGATGATGCCAAGCAGGGGCACGACGATGCAAATGATGGCCGACACGAATTTGAACTGCAGCGAACCGCGGAAAGCGCCCATGGTTTGTCCTCCCGGTGTTAGATGTGCCGGAATGTGTCTTTTCGTCAACATGGCGGATGGACTGGTCGTCCGGGACAGCGTGTCCACGTTGCCGAGCCGAGAGTGATTGCCTTGACATGACAGGTTGGAAATTGTTATTCAGTGACACGATAAAAATTAAAAAAGTGTCTCATGACCGGCTCCTTGAATTCACGGATTTTTAAAAATTTTGAAATCAAAGCTTTGAGTCTCAGGAGGATGTCATGTTTTTCGTGACTGCCGGAATAGAGGTTTCTCCTTGGTTGCCGCCATTGGCCGCTTTCGTGGTGTCTTTGTTTACCTCCATGGGAGGCGTTTCCGGGGCATTTCTGCTCCTCCCTTTTCAAATGTCTTTTCTGGGCTACACAGCCCCCTCGGTCAGTGCCACGAATCATGTCTTCAACATTGTGGCCATTCCCAGCGGTGTTTATCGTTATCTCAAAGAAAAACGGATGGTTTGGCCCCTGACATGGGTTGTGATCATCGGAACCCTGCCGGGAGTTATTCTTGGAGCCGTGATCCGGGTCAGTTATCTGCCGGATCCAAAGAATTTCAAGGTGTTCGCAGGGATAGTCCTTGGTTACATAGGGTTTCGCATGCTGCGGGATCTGCTGAAAAGAAAGGATAAGAAGACAGAGAGCGGGTTTCGCCAACCCCTGAAAGGCTCGAGTGGTACGGCGAACATGGGGCCGGTCAAGGTCAGGGAGTTTTCCCTGCAACGCATCAGCTACGATTTCTCCGGAGAAACCTACTCTTGTTCCACCATGACGGTTTTCACCATGAGCCTTGTCGTCGGGGTCATCGGTGGAGTGTACGGCATTGGGGGCGGCTCCATCGTGGCTCCGTTCTTTGTGTCCATCTGCGGCTTGCCGGTTTACACCGTCGCCGGTGCTGCACTCATGGGCACGCTGGTCACTTCAGTGGCCGGGGTGGCATTTTATCAGATGCTGGCTGTTTTCCACACCGGGCAATCCATCGCCCCAGATTGGGGTCTGGGGCTGCTCTTCGGTCTGGGGGGGATGTGCGGCATGTACTGCGGCGCGAGATTGCAGAAGCATGTTCCGGCGAGGGTCATCAAAATCATGCTGAGCGCCATCATTCTTGGTACGGCGGGCAAGTACATTCTGGATTTCTTCGGCTAGACTTCACCATCTGCCTGTTTTACCTTGTAAACCGGTTGTGCCCGCAGGGCGCGGCCGGTTTTTGACTGTTTGGCGAGTGCTTTGCGGAAAAATGAGCGGTCAAAAATCCTTTTTCCATTATTTTCAAGTTGGTAGCGAGGATCGCATGAGCGTCGAAATACCCATGTTGACCGATGTTGTGATGATTTTCGGCCTGTCCTGCGCCGTAATCGTCGCCAGTCACCGCCTGCGCATTCCGCCCGTGATCGGGTTTCTGCTGACGGGCGTGCTCGCCGGACCGCATGGGCTTGGGCTTATCGATGATCCTCATCAGGTCGAGATATTCGCCGAGATAGGGGTTATCCTGCTCCTTTTCGTCATCGGCATGGAGCTGTCCCTTGATGAACTGCAGCGACTCAAGAAACCGGTTTTTGTGGGCGGTGCGGCGCAGGTTCTTCTGACCATCGCCGTGCTGGAACTGCCTTTTGTGCTTTTTGGCGTGGGGCTGGGCAAGGCGCTGTTCATAGGCTTTCTGGCCGCTCTGTCGAGCACGGCCATCGTGCTCAAGCTCCTTGGCGAAAAGGCACAGCTCGGCGCCCCGCATGGACGCATCTCCCTGGGCATGCTCATTTTTCAGGATGTGGCCGTGGTGCCCATGATGCTGCTCATCCCGCTACTCGCCGGCACGGCGGGAAATCCCTGGATGTCGCTCGGTGGGCTGGCGGTCAAGGCCACGGTCGTCGGCGTGGTACTGCTGGTGCTGGCCAGGAAGGTCATCCCCCGTGTGCTGGAGGCAGTCATCCGCACGCGAAGCCGGGAGCTTTTCCTCATGACCACGCTGGGCCTGTGCTTCGCCATCGCCCTTTTGACCTCCAGCGTGGGACTGTCCCTGTCCCTGGGGGCTTTTCTGGCCGGGCTGATCATGAGCGAGTCCGAGTACAGCCATTCGGCGCTGGAAGGCGTGCTGCCCTTTCGTGATGTGTTCACGAGCATATTTTTCGTGTCCATCGGGATGCTGCTGAACCCGGCCTTCGTGGTCACGCATCTGCCCCAGGTTCTGGGTTTGGCCGGAGCCATCCTCGTGCTCAAGACGGTGCTGGCCGCCGTGGCCGGGAGGCTGCTCGGGTATCCGTGGCACGTGGCCATTGTCGGCGGGCTGTGCCTGTGTCAGATCGGCGAATTCTCTTTCGTGCTGGCGGGCGTGGGCATGAGCAACAAACTCCTGACTCCCGTGGAATATCAATACTTTCTGGCCGTGGCCATCATGACCATGGCCGTGACGCCTTTTCTCATCGCCGCTGTTCCGGCCATATCCGGGCGGCTGGTGAAACTCATGCCGCCTGGACTGCAAACCGCCCTGCTCAAGGAGGAACATTCGGACCAGCGCGACCATCTCATCATCGCGGGTTTTGGCCTTGGTGGACGCCATCTGGCCAGGGCGGCCAAGGCGGCAGGCATCAACTACGTCATCCTGGAAATGAACCCGGACACGGTGCGCCGGGAAAGGGCCAGGGGCGAGCCCATTATGTATGGCGACGCCTCCCAGGGCGCGGTGCTTGAACATATCAATGTCTCCAAGGCGCGCATCCTGGCTGTGGTCATCTCCGATCCGGCCGCCATCGGCCGCATCGTGGCCACGGCGCGTGCCCACAACCCGGCCCTGCACATCGTGGTGCGCACCCGCTTTGTCAGTGAGATCGAGCCGCTCATGCAGCTTGGCGCGCAGGAGGTCGTGGCCGAGGAATACGAAACCTCCGTGGAGATGTTCATCCGCGTGCTGTCGACCTATCTGGTGCCCAAGGCGGATATCGAGCGTTTCGTGCGCGAGATCAGGGCCGAAGGGTACGGCATGCTCAGGCGGTCCATGCTCAACACCGCCGATGCCTGCAGCCTGGAGGGTACCTGTTCGTCCTTTGGCGCGACAGTGCTCACCGTTGTCCCGGGCGCGTATGTGGAAGGCAAAAGCCTGGTGGAATCGAGGTTGCGCAAGGAGCACGGCCTGACCGTGGTGGCTGTCCAGCGTGACGGCAAGGCCCAGATCAACCCAGACCCCGGCATGGTGTTCATGGCCGGGGACAGGGTGCATGTCTTCGGGGAGCAGGAGCTGATCTCGGAGAAGGCCGGGCTGTTCATCGGGCAGGACGATGATGGGCCGCTGCCTGCCTGAGCAGCGTTGCGCCGCGGACTCTGTTCACATATAAGCGTAGACTCTTCTTCCATTCCAGACGCCTGCCGCGCGTGAAACCTGATCGGGTCGTGCCATGAACAAGGAAGTTACACATCTGCTGCGCGAGGTCGCCCTGGGCATCCTGCCCATCAGCCTGGTCGTCTGCCTGCTGCAATTGACCCTGCTGCACATGCCTTGGGAAGTTTTCGCCCGTTTCGCACTGGGCGCGCTCTTTGTGGGCGGCGGCCTGTTTTTCTTTCTTCTGGGGGTCAGGACGGGGCTGCTCCCCATGGGCGAAATGATCGGTGCGGAGCTGCCCAAGAGCGGTTCCGTGAATTACCTTGTATTCATGTCCTTTGTGCTGGGCACGGCCATCACGGTGGCCGAGCCGGATGTGCGTGTGCTGGCGCATCAGGTTGATTTCGTTTCCGCCGGTCTGGTTTCGCGCAATATACTCATTTTCGTGGTCGCCTTAAGCGTCGGGGTCTGTGTGGGCGGTGCGGTGCTGCGCATCGTGCTGGGCGTGCCCATCGTCAAGGTGCTGGTGGCCGGCTATGCCGTCATCCTGATCCTGTCCTTTTTCACCCCGGAAAAATTTCTGCCCATCGCCTACGATGCCGGAGGCGTGACCACCGGGCCGGTGACGGTCCCCTTCATCATCGCCCTGGGGCTTGGAACGGTAGGCGTGTTGCGCGGCAAGAACTCCTTCAGTGACGGTTTTGGCCTCGTGGGTCTGGCTTCCATCGGTCCCGTCATCGGGGTCATGATCCTGGGGATGATCTACGGATGAACATACTCTGGGATTTTCTGGACTTCAGGCATGTGGCCGTTGAGTTGCTCATGGCCTTTGCCCCCCTGGTGCTCTTTTTCGCCTACATGCAGTACCGCTCGCTACGCTTGCCAAGGTCCTACGTGCTGCGGCTGGTGAAAGGAGTGGGCTTGTCCTATGTCGGGCTGGTTCTGTTTCTGCAGGGCGTGACCCAGGGCTTTCTGCCGGCAGGCACCGAGATCGGAATCATCATTGGCGCGGCCCCCTGGCGCTGGGCGCTGGTACCGCTGGGTTTCTTTTTCGGCCTCGCGGCCACGGCGGCGGAACCGGCTGTGCGCGTCCTGGCCATCGAGATGGAAAAGGCATCGGGCGGGTCGGTCAGCCAGAAGCCGGTGCTGGTGACCCTTTCCCTGGGCGTGGGAGTTTTCGTGGCCCTGGCCATGTTCAAGCTTCTGGCCGGGATTTCCATTCTCTGGTTCGTTGTGCCGGGATACCTCCTGGCCTTGATCATGACCCGTTTTTCCACGCCGTCGTTCATTTCCGCAGCGTTTGACGCAGGCGGCGTGGCCACCGGCCCCATGACCGTGACCTTTGTCATGGCCATCGCCCTTGGCGCTGCCGGAGCCCTGGAAGGCCGTGATGCGGTGGCCGACGGCTTCGGGCTCATCGCCCTGGTCGCCCTGGCCCCCATTCTTTCCGTGATGACCCTCGGGATTCTCTATTCCCGCAAAAGGAGCGGCGTATGAACGTACTGGAAAATTTCGACTGCATCGTGACCATCGTCAACAAAGGGCACAGCGAACCCATCGTGGATGCCTCCCGCAAGGCCGGGGCAGAGGGGGGAACCATCATTTTCGGCAGGGGCACGGGCATCCGTGAGGTCAAGTCCATCATGGGACTGGCCATCGACCCGGAGAAGGAAATTGTCCTGACCCTGGTCAAGACAGAGATCAGCCTGCATGTCCTGCAGGCCATTGTCCACGCGGGCAATCTCGAAACGCCGGGTACGGGCATCGCCTTCATCCTCCCGGTCAAAGGCGTGGCCGGAATCTGCCATCTGAACTGTCCGCCTTTGGAATGAAGCCTGCGTTGCGACATTCGGCCGGTGGCGAATCCGGCAAGGCGAATCCGGCAAGGGCGATTTCAGGTTTGAAGTCTGATATCAATGGCCCAGGGCCTTCAAAGCGGTAAACGCGTCCCACAGCTCTGCCGGGGGACGCGTTTACCGCTTTTTCTTGTTCCGTGAGGATTTTGGGGCCTACCACCTCCAGCCCGGATCGATGCTCAGATCCTCCGGGGCATCGAGTTTGAGATCCAGGGAGATGACGGTCTTTGCGCCTGACTCGATGGTGCTCTCCCAGGCCAGGATTTCCGGATTCTCTTCTTCGAGTGGCTCCGGCTTGGCCGTGAATGTGAGGTTGATGCGCTCGTCGCGGGGCAGGGGGCGCGGTTCCTCGATGCGCACCTGTGCCGGGCGGTCGGCGGCGTTGCTCACGGTCAGGGTCCACTGGCGAACGAAGGTCTGTTTTTGTTTGAAGATCCCTTTTTCGCCGGTCTTCTTGTCATTCAAGGTGGTGGTGCAGGTCACCAGCGGGTCCGTGCCGAAGAACACGGTAGCCTCGCGGCCGGAGAGCGAGAATTGCCGCTGGTCGACCATGGCTCCATCGATGAAGAAGAAGGCCGTGCCGGGGGGCAGTTCCTTGGGTTCTGTGAACTCGGCCCTGGCCTGGATGAAAGCCTTGGAGTCAAGGCTGGGCCTGATCAGGTGCGTGAAACTGGCCTCCCATGTCCCGCGCTCGATCTCGAATATGCGGGTGTCGCCGGCCGGGATTGATTTTTGGCCCATGTCCCACGCGGCGTAGGTGGTGTGGCGGACCTGCACCGGCTCGGCCGGGGCCGGGGCGAGCATCTCCTCGCTTGCGGCATCGGAGCGCATGGCCATCATGGGCGCTCCGGCCATGGATTTGCGCAATACTCTCAAGGGGGCGATTTCCCAGGGCGGCAGGTCCGAAGGTTCGGCCTGGGTCTCGGGTTGCATGGTGGCCAGGAAGAGCCTGACCCCGCTCCAATCCTGGCCGGAGCGCTGCCAGACCTTGGCCTGCCAGGAAAAATCGACGCTGCCGGCGGCCGGGGCAGCCTCCAGCCGGTAGAGCGGACTCCAGCCGCAGTCACGCAGCAAGTAGGAATAGGCCAGTTTTTTGGGAGCGGGTCCGGCTACGAGGACGCTCACTTCCCAGACCGTGCGGCCCTGACCCACGGCGTCCGCGATTTCCTTTTCCACCCAGGCGATTTTCGTGTTCAGTTCTTCGAGGCTGGTTTCGAGGGCCTGCGAGGCGGCGGTGTCCTCGCGCAGGGCCTTGCCCATCGCCTCGGCCAGTTCGCGCATGGCGGCCACGGTCTTTTCGGCGGGCAGGGTCTGGGCCTTCCAGAAGGCCATGCGCCCGCGCACGCCTTCGAGTTCCGACAGGACCGCACCGCGCTGCGCCTTCAGTTCTTCCAGACGACGGTTGAGCGGTTCTATGGCCCCCTGGTTCTGTTCGCGGCGGGTTTTCCAGCTTAAGTCCGCGATAGTGGCTTTGTCCCCCAGTGGCCCGAAGCGCAGGCTGCCCGGATCAGCCTGGGCGGGCAGGATCAGGATGCTGGTCGAGAGCCCCGCCTCTCTTTCCTCCGGCGTCACCGCCGAAATCTCCTGGACCTGCGCGGAATTCGGAAAAAGGGTCACCCCGGTCGGCGCGGCCCAGGCTCCAAGGGGAAAGAGAAGCATGAGCGCGGTCAGAATTCTGGTCATGTGTCCTCCTGCTGAAAAAAAGGCCAACCCGAGGGTTGGCCGCGTGATTTCAATCTTCCTGGCTCGGATCGAAACCGAGCTGCTTGATGAAGCCCATGCCTCCCTGCAGGTTGACCGGCTCCAGAAAACCGGCGTGTCGCAGGATGATCTGGGATTCGTAGGATCTGCCGCCGGTGTTGCAGAGCAGCACTATCTTCTTGTCCTTAGGGATCTCGTCCAACCTGTTGCGCATTTGCCCCTGCGGGATGTTTTTCCAGAATTCCGGGTATTTGTTGACGAAAGGCTCGGCGTTGCCCCATTCACGGGTGTCGATGCACAGCAGGTTTTCGTTGACGCGGTTTTCCCAGAGCTTGGCGAAATCGACAGGCTGGAGCGGGACGTTCCTGCCTATCAGGATGTTCTCGGCTGTGTTGGCCGCGGCATTCAAAACGTCCATGGCCGAACCGAAAGGCGGGGCGTAGGCCATCTCCAGGCTGGACACGTCGCGCAGGGTCGGCCGGAACTTGAGGATGGCAGCCATGGTGTCAATGCGGCCCTTGAGCGAATCCCCGTTCTGGCATGCGCCCTGCAATCCAAGGACTCGGCCGGAGCGGCGCTCAACCACGATTTCCAGGCTGACCATGTCGTGCTTGGGGTAGAAATGGGAGTGGTCGCTCATGATGACATGGGTGCTGAAGGCGTCGAAGCCCTCGCGCAGGGCCACGGGCAGGGACAGTCCGGTGCCCGAGAAGGCCAGGTCGAAGAGCTTGATGATGAAGGTGCCGACGACTCCATCGAAGGTTTCCCTGCCGCCGGCCACGTTGGTGCCGATGATGCGCCCCTGGCTGTTGGCCAGGGAACCCAGGGGATAGTAGCCGATCTTGCCCGTAACGATGTTTTCGATGACCACACAGTCGCCGCCGGCGTAAACATCCGGATCAGAAGTCTGCATGGTCTTGGACACGATGATGCCGCCGCGCTCGGAACAGGACAGTCCGGCTTCTCTGGCCAGGCTGTCGTTGGGCACGACGCCCACGGCCAGAATGACCAGGTCTGCGTCGATGGTGCGTTTGTTGGTCACCACGCGCTGGACCTTGCCGTCTTCGCCTTCGATGGCCTGAACCATTTCCGAGGTGTGGACGATGACGTCGTTATCCGCGAGATGCTTTTCGGCGATGGTAGCCATGGCCTCGCTCATGAAGCCCGGCATGATCTGGTCCGCCACTTCGATGACCGTGGTCTCGATACCCCACATGTCGGCGAAGGACTCCGCCATCTCGAGGCCAATGAAGCCTCCGCCCACGATGACGGCCGAACTGACGCTGCCGCTCGCCACCTGCTCCTTGATGCGGATGGCTTCGCCCAGGGTGCTTACGGTGAAGACGTTATCCAGGTCGCGGCCGGGAATGGGCAGTTTGCGGGGCGTGCTGCCCATGCCCAAGACCAGCTTGTCGTAGGGCAACGTGGTCTGCGTGCCGTCCTTGGCCTGAACCAGAACTGTCTTGGCCTTGCGGTCAATGGACAGCGCCCTGGTCTCGGTCATGACCTTGAAGTCCTTGCAATCCTGGAAGAACTGCTCGTCACGGACCATGTGAAAGCTCGTTTCCTGCAACTGCTGATGGTCGCTGACATCGCCTGAAACGTAGTAGGGGATGCCACAGCCGCCGTAGGAAATGAGTTTGCTGGCGTCGACCAGGGTTACGTTGGCGTCGGGAGCCACGCGCTTGATGCGGCATGCGGCCTTCGGTCCAAGAGCCACTCCGCCAATGACAACAACATTCAAAGCCATGCAAATCTCCTTCATACAAAAAGATGGTGTTGTGAAATAGACATTATGAATTCAGACGGGATTGTTTGCTAATATATTTTGACTCGAAGGGGTAGAAAAAAAACGTCCGCGCTGCCCGTGTCACTGCGTCAAAAAGCTGAGGCAGGCACCGGAGAGTGATGATCTTCAGTATTGCCTGATATCCGCTCGCAGACAAGGGTGAAGATTTCGCGTTCCCCATTTCGAAGTGCTATGCGTTCGGCGATAGCAGAAAGGGAGATGGTGCGGGTGCGTGCGGGCTCTCCCTGAAGGTCAGGCGAAGATGTCCGACGGAATGTAGGGGTGTGTCCCTTCGATAACCGGTATTCCTGCCTTCGCCGTGATCTTCTTGATGATTTCCGCCTTGTGGGGACACTGTTCTGCGATGCACGGCGCGATATGGATGACAGTGGGCTTTTCGTTCATGGGCGCATTCCAGAGCTTGACCTGCATCAGACGCGTGACGATGGCCGGAGCCGGACAGCCTCCGCATCCGACCATGCCTACTATTTCCGCATCGGTGTCTTCGTAGAGTTCAAAAATCCCCTGCCTTCTGTTGAATGCCACAAGGCAGCGGGAACACCCGATGCAGACATCGTCCATCGTATTTTTGCAGCCGACGATAAGAATTTTTTCCATCTCCTGTCTCCGCGTTTAAAATTAAAAATATCAGTATGTTATTAAGCCAAGGCGATATTAGGTCCATTCTTCGGCAATGGCAAGGCGGGCTGCTGCTTTTCGTTGGAATATACGTGAATGCTTCCGCTTGGTATTCTGCAGCATTCAAACGCGCTCCTGGGCCCATCCTTGCGGTCTGTGAGCCGGAGGGCAACCTTTAATGGCTTGTTTCTAGTGTCTGCGGCATTAATAGTCCCCCGGCAAATGGTTTATCCCCCGTTGGGGCGGTTTTCACTGTGACCCCGTTCTCCGCCAGGTGCTTCTCGGCGATGGCGGCCATGGTCTTGCTCATGAAGCCCGGCATGATCTGGTCTGCGGCCTCGACCAGCACGGTCTTGGCCTTGCGGTCGATGGACAGGGCGCGGGCCAAGGTCATGACTTTGAAGTCTTTGGGACCGGAAGAACTGCTCGCCACGGACCATGTGAAAGCTGGTTTCCTGCAATTGCTGGTGGTCGCTTCCGTCACCGGAAACATAGTCAGGGAATGCCGCACCCGCCTTGGGAGACGAGCTTGCTGGCATCAACCAGGTTCACTTCCGCGTCGGGCATCACGCGCTTGATGCGACAGGCGACTGGGGGCCAAGGGCCACGCCACCAATGACAACAACTTTTAAAACTTTGAGGAACTCCACGGAAAATGAGTATGTTGAGTTGATATTTCAGCGTTATCAGGATGAGGGGTTTCGCTAATACATTTTTGCCGGAAGGGGTAGGGAAAAATCTTTTTGGAGTGATATGATCTGGATTTCCTGGCTGCCGCAGATGGTGCTGTCTGATGTGAGGAATACGCATTTAAATAAGTATTTTGTTGATAGGACTAAAGATTTCTATGTATTTTTTGTTGCGAGAAAATCCTTTATACATATTTATGATTTTGAGAATTTAAAGAGTTTCATGTTTAATGCTGCGCTTGTTGTAACAGCTGCGTAGATGTGTTTGCAGTTGTATGGCATTGCGCCAATAAAGAAATATTGCAGATATTGTTGTCCAGATTGAGTGTGGCTTTTTCGTTTTACGCCTTGGTCCGTTTTTTTTCTGGCCGGTTGACTCGAAAGTTGCCTTCAATTAGGTTTTTATCCCAAACACGCCAACCATTGCATGCAGGTTAATCACATGAAGCTTTCCGCCCGTTCACGGTACGCGACCCGGATTTTGATCGATCTGGCCATGAATGACAAGGACGCCCCCATCCGGACCACCGCCATCTCCGAGCGCACAGGAATAACCGTGCAGTTCATCGAACAGATCCTGAAGGCCTTGAAACAGGCGGAATTGGTGGTGAGCAAGCGCGGGGCCATGGGGGGATATCACTTGAACCGCAGCCCCGATAATATCTCCCTGGGGGAAATTATCCGCGTCATGGAGGGCTCCCTGAGCCTGACCGACTGTTGCGAGGACGACAAGCTTTGCGTGCGCTCCGGAGTCTGCATGACCCGGGACGCATGGCGTCACGTCAGCGCCGTCATCGCCCAGAGTCTTGATTCCATCAAGCTTTCCGACGTGATTACCGGGGTCCCGCCTTACTGTCCCGGCTTTGAAGATGAGAATGACGATATTTCGGCTGTATGTTGATATTTGGTATTGGCGGCTGTCGCAGGCTTTTTTTGGCATGGATCAAATACCCTCCCGCAGACGCGCGGGCAATTTGCTTGAAATCCGTTTGAGCTCGTACCTGCCGCACGCTTGGCGTTCCTCCTCTTCTGTCGCCTGCAGCGTGTATGTGCGGGCCGGATTGCCCCTCCTGATTCTTCCCTTCTTGACATCGCCTCAGACATGGAATTAATCCAGACCAGTTTGATCTAAATTAGCGCTATCTGAAATAGTCCCGTTTGTTTTGAAATGAGGCCTGGTCCCGTGTCTGCATCATGATGAATCCAGGCGATCACTGTGTTGCCCCGAGGTCAGCGTTGTCTTTTATGATGGGCAGCGAGATTGGCGCGAATTGGAAATCTGGGGGCATTGCAGGCATCAAGGCGCGTTTGCGCGGACCTTTCGACTGCGCGGACGCCAGGCGACGGTTGCCCGGCGTCGGGGCAAGGCCCCTCCACTTTCACAAGTATGATCTGCGGAGAACTTCGTGCGAATATCCACCACCACTCACTACGCATCCCGTCTTCTTCTGGATCTGGCCCTCAATGCGCATCTCGCGCCGATTTCCGCTTCCCGGTTGGCCGAAAATACCGGAATACCGGTCAAGTTTGTGGAGAAAATCGTCCGGCCGCTGAAGGCGGCCGGATACATAAAAAGTGTGCGCGGCGCCATGGGCGGGCATTATCTGAATCGCAGGCCCGAGGACATTACTCTGGGCAGCGTTGTGCGGTTGATGGACGGAGGCATCCGGCTTTCCCAGTGCAGCGCCGACGACCCCCGGTGCAACAAATGTCGTGACTGCCGGACTCGGGAAATCTGGCGTGCCGTTACTGAAAAACTGGAGCAGGAACTGGACTCCATCACCCTGGCCGACATGCTTGGCGGACACAAACCGGACTGCTGGCGGATGGAAAGGACCGGCACGGAAGGCTGAAGTGCATGTCCGGATTGATTTTTTGATTTAAGTTTTTTATTTTAAAGTGTTACGGAAATTTTTCGAGATAGTGAAAAAAACCACACAATGCTCTTGACATGAGGGTCAGTCTGCTTTTAATTCGGACTCGCTTTGTCTAAATTGATTTAATCTAGTATGAATAGTTCTGAATTGATGCGTTCTGAATTCAGGGTGTTGCGTGTTTTTTTTGCTACCTGTGGATCCTGCTCACACCTCTTTCGCCTGATCAGGACAAAAGACGGGGCACCATAAGTCATCAAGCTGACCTGTTTCAATATATTATTCTATTCAAGGAGAATTTCGACATGAAGAAGTTGCTTATTCTTGGTTCCGGTTCCGGTGGAACCATGGTCGCCACGAAAATGCGCGAGAAACTGCCGGAGCGGGAGTGGGAGATCACGGTCATCGATCGCGACTGGCAGCATCACTACCAGGCCGGCTGGCTGTTCGTCCCGTTTGGGGTCTACACTCTTGAGGACTGCATCAAGCCCAAGGCCGATTTCATCCCCAAGGGCGTCAAGCTGGTCATGGATTCTATCGAGCTGATCGACCCCGTCAAGAAGACCGTCAAATGCAAGAACGGCACGTACAACTACGATCTGGTCGTAGTGGCCACGGGCTGCCGCATCTGCCCCGAGGAAGTGGACGGCATGATGGACGACTGGGGCGGGAATATCCAGAATTTCTACACCCCTGACGGGGCCGAAGCCCTGTTCAAGAAATGGAAGAACATGAAGGAAGGGCGCATCGTTCACCACATTGCCGAGATGCCCATCAAGTGCCCCGTGGCCCCGCTGGAGTTCGTGTATCTGGCTGACTGGTTCTTCACCCTGAAGGGCGTGCGCCAGAACATCGAGATCGAGCTGGTCACCCCGCTGACCGGAGCGTTCACCAAGCCAGTGGCCGCCAAGATCCTGAGCAAGGTCTGCGAAGACAAGAATATCAAAGTCACCACGAACTTTGTCGTGGACAATGTCAACGTCGGCAAGAAGACCATCGAGTCCGTGGCCGGCGAAGAGGTGCCTTATGATCTGCTCGTGGCCATTCCGCCGAACTTCGGTCAGCAGGTCATCATCGATTCCGGCATGGGCGACGCCATGGGCTATGTCGATACGGACAAGCACACCCTGAAAGCCAAGAATTTCGACAGCATGTACGTCATCGGCGACGCCACCAACGTGCCCACCTCCAAGGCCGGCAGCGTGGCCCACTACCAGTCCGACATCGTCGTGGACAACCTCATCCGCGAGATCGAGGGTGAAGAGCCCCTGCCCGCGTTTGACGGTCACTCGACCTGCTTCATCGTCTCCGGCTACGAGCAGGCCTACCTCATCGATTTCAACTACGAGGTGGAGCCCCTGCCCGGGAAGTATCCCTTCCCCGGCATCGGACCGTTCTCTCTCCTTGGCGAGTCGCACATGAACTACTGGGGCAAGATGATGTTCAAGTGGATCTATTTCGACATGATGCTCAAGGGACATGAATTGCCACTGGAGCCGCAGATGTTCATGGCCGGAAAAATGCGTCATCTGGCCAAAGCCTAAGCGGGGGGTCATGATGAACATGTCCAAAGAAGATCTCATTCTGCAGCGCCTCGAAGAGATAGAGGCCAAGGTGGCACTGGTGCATGAACGCGCCGTTGCCGCCCAGAACTTCCGGCGTGAAATCCAGCCGGTCATGAACGATGCCGTCAAGGTCATGCTGCACGAGCTTGGAGACATCGAGACCGGTTTTCAGCTGGAAGACCTGTTCGACCTGCTGAAGACGTTTCTGCGCAACACCAAGAATCTCACCTACACCCTCAAGCAGCTCGAGAACATCATCGATCTGTGGAACACCATGGAGCCCCTGATGAAGGGCACGGTGCCGAAAGCCATCTCCTATCTGGACGATCTGGAGCAGAAAGGCGTGTTCCGCACCTATCAGGCCATGCTCACCCTGCGCGGCAAGGTGGCCCAGGAGTACGGACCCGAACAGATCGAGGAGATGGGCGACGCGTTTGTGTTCCTCATCGGCATGCTCAGCAAGCTGTCCGATCCCAAGGTCCGTCTGATGATCGAAAAGGCGTCCGATGCCTTCACGACCATGGATCTGGAAAACGTCCAGGAATGCGGACCCATCGGCCTGATCCGCGCCATGGGCAGTCCGGAGGCCAGGCAGGGCCTCGGGGTCATGGTCGAGATGACCAAGACCCTCGGCAAGCTGAAATAACATACCCCGATGCGGGAACCGCTCTGCCGGTTCCCGCATTTTTCATAATGAAGAAGCGCCGTTTCCGGATGACACGTCCGGGCCGGGCGAAGGGAGGATATCACCATGGGCAGGAAAATTCTTATCATTGATGATGATCCGGAAATTCTGATCTACCTGAAGGAACTGTTTCAGGATGGCGGGTTTGATACGGTCACCGCGTCCAACGGGGTCGAGGGCCTGGACAAGGTCGTCGCCGAGCGGCCCGACCTGATAACCTTGGACATGGACATGCCCGAGAAGGGAGGGACCCTCTTCTATGCCGCGATGCGCAAGGACGAAGCGGTTCGCGAAATACCGGTCATCGTCGTCAGCGGGGTGGGTCCCAGGCCTCCGGCGCTCAAGAAAGGCGTCCCGGTCATCTCCAAGCCCATCGACAGCGCCCGGCTCATGCAGCTGGTTGAAGAAATTCTGGGCTGATGCACAGCCGGCGGTTCCGGGTTTCCACTCCATAGGGCCGAAGCCCGGCGCCGCCAATTTTGCGCACGATGTCAAACATCCCCTCCATGCACCAGCCCGCCCGGGCGGCACGACTCAGGACACTGATCGTCGATGACGAGCCGGATATCCGGGAGCTGATGTCGCTTTTGCTCTCCGATCTCGGGTACGACCCCCTCACTGCCCATGACGGTGTCAACGGCCTCGCGACGTTCCTTGCGGCCCGGCCGCAGATCGTGCTGACGGACATCAAGATGCCCGGCATGGACGGGATCGCGCTGCTCAGGAAAATCAAGTCCGCAAGCCCGGAAACCGAGGTCATCATGCTTTCCGGCCACGGGGACATGCAGCTGGCCATCGAGAGCCTCAAGTTTGACGCTGCGGATTTCATCACCAAGCCCATCGACGAGGAGCTGCTCGAGTTCGCCTTGCGCAAGGTTTCGGAAAGAATCGGGCTGCGAACCGAGTTGCGTGCGCACACGGAGAACCTCGAGCGCCTGGTGGCGGAGAAGTCGGCCGCGCTGGTGGAAATGGAGCGCAGGCTTGCCGCGACGCAGGTCATGGAGGGCATGGGGCGCGCCATGACCATACTTTCCGGGGCTTCGGCTCCGGGCAGCCAATTTCTGGAATTGCCCTTTTACGTAGCCATCCACGACGGACAGCGCAGGGTCGTCACGGTCAATGAGGCTTACCGGAGCAGCTTCGGGGATCGCGAGGGGCGCAACAGTTGCGAGATCTTTGAGCGTTGCGGCGAGAGCGGCTGGCGCAGCCCGGTGGCCGAAGCCGCCGAATCGCAGGCCAGCGTCCACCGCCAGGAGGTCATGATCGGCGCCGACGGGGCACGGCTGCCCGTGATCTCCCATGTTTCGCCGGTCATCGGTGCGCATGGCGGGCTGGAACTCCTGCTTGAGGTTGCCGTGGACATGTCCGGAATGCGCCGACTGCAGGAAGAGTTGGCCCGTACGCAGCGCAAGTTCGAGCATTTCTTCAACATGGTGCCCTGTTCCATCACCGTGCAGGACCGGAATCTCAGGATTGTGGAGGCCAACGCCACCTTCCGCCGGGATTTTGGAATTCCCGGGGGGCGCACCTGTCACGAACTCTACAAGCACAGCGACAGCCCGTGCGGGGAGTGTCCGGTCCTGGCCACGTTCCAGGACGGCGCGTCGCATCAGTTCGAAACCGTGGTCACCACCATCACCGGGGAGCATCGCAACATTCTGGTCTGGACCGCGCCGTTGCACGATGCCGACGGCGGGATCGACCATGTCCTGGAGGTGGCCACGGACATCACCCAACTGCGCGAACTGCAGGACCATCTCTCGTCGCTGGGCATCATGCTCGGCTCCATGTCGCACGGAGTCAAGGGGCTGCTCATGGCCATCGATGGCGGAGCGTACCGCATCGACAAGGGGCTTGAGACCGGGGATATGGAGCGTGTCGCGGCAGGCTGGAAGACCGTGCGCCATCGTCTGGGGCACATGCGCAAGACCGTGATGGATATATTGTATTACTCAAAGTCACGGGAGCCGGAAATGTCGCTTCTGTCGCTGGCCGACCTGGCCCGGCAGCTGGCCGAGGTTGTGGCTGCCAAGGCGAGGGAGTTCAATATCGCTTTGTGCACCGACTTTTCGGAGGCGCAAGGGCTCGTCGCCGTGGACGAGATCGCCTTTTCCTCCGCCATGGCCAACATTCTGGAGAATGCCGTGGACGCGTGCCGGCTCAACCTCGCCGCTCTTAAGTCGCGCATCGATTTCAGCGTGGCGAGGTGCGGGGGATCTGCCGTGTTCACCATCACCGACAACGGAGTGGGCATGGACCGGGAGACCATGAGCAACATGTTCACCCTGTTCTTTTCTTCCAAGGGTTCTCTTGGCACCGGCATCGGCATGTTCGTAACCCATCGCATCGTCACGGCCCACGGGGGAAGCATCGAAGTCGACTCCGAGGTCGGCCGGGGCACGACGTTTCGAATTGTCCTGCCCGTGGCCCAAGGGCAAGACCTTTAGTCCGCCCCCTCTCCGGCTGCAGACAGACAGTGGGCTGGGCAGGCATGGGGATATGGCTGTTTTTTTCGCTTCGGAAATGACATCGAACCGGTTTGGTCGTCGGCATGCCACGTAATTTCTTTTCTTCCAGATCTTCCTTTACTCTGCGATCAAGTCTGATTGTTCTTCTGGTGCTCGTCCTGAGCATCGGGGTCATGTATTTCCTGGCGTCCGGGAATATTCGCGCTGCGGCCATGAAAGGACTGGCCGATTCCGCAGACAGGGTCTCTGGTTCCATGGCCGCGAACGTGGAGCGCCTCATGCTCGCCCAGGCTGGCGGCGAGGTGGTTCGCGGTCTCTTGGCGGACGAGGGCGGGCACCCGAACATCGCCGCGGTCCTGCTGCGTGACAAGAGCGGGCTGGCGACCATGGCCGCCCCGCGCTCCAGCGAAGGCGCGGTGACCGGGTCCGGGAGCCGGGAATGCCTGTCCTGCCACGGGCAGACCCTGCCCTCCACGACGGCGTCTTTCGTGCGCCAAAAGGATGGCGAGACATATCTCAGCGTGGTTCGGACCCTGCCCGCCCGCGAGGGGTGTTTTGCGGGCTCCTGCCACGCCGGGGAAGCCGGGCAGGGCGTGCTCGGGACATTGAGCGTGGAATTTCGGGCCTCGCAGGCGCTCCGTGACGCGCTGCTGCCTCTGCACCAGGGCATTGCCGTGACCTTGAGCGTGATGATGCTCGGCGTCGCCGGGTTCGCGGCGTGGATTTCCAGCAGGGTGACCCGTCCCTGCGCCAGGATCGCTTCGGCACTGAAGGGCAAGTCCGCGGGCACTTCATGGACCGACCTTGATCCGCATAGCTCCGGGGAGCTGCGGGATCTGGCCGTTTCCGTCAATGCCATTGCGCAATCCGTGCGCCTGAGACAGCAGGACATGGACGAGAAGCTGTCCATGTATCAGAGCCTCTTCGACGGAGTGCCCTGTCTGATCACCGTGCAGGACCGCGAACTGCGGCTGATTCGATACAACAAGCTCTTCTGGGAGCATTTCGGGGCCAGACCGGCGGACCACTGCTTCAGGGTCTACAAGGGGCGAAACACGAAGTGCGCCAACTGCCCGGTGGAAAAGACTTTTCTCGACGGAAAATCGCACACCACCGAAGAGAAGGGATTCTACAAGGACGGGACCCCGGCACACTGGATCGTGCGCACCGCCCCGGTGCGCAACAGCGCGGGCGAGATCACGGCGGTCATGGAGATGTCGCTGGACATCACCCAGCGAAAAGAGCTCGAGGAGAAGCTCAAGAAGTCGGAACGCACCTACTCAACCATTTTCGACAATATCCCCGTGGCAGTCTTCGAACTGAACGCCGAGGACCTTGTGGTGCGCAATTGTAACCGGAAAATGTCGCAACTTTACGGGTACTGCAAGGGCGAAGTCATCGGAAAACCGTTCACTCAGCTTTTTGCTCACGGCTCTCCCGCCTCTCATGCGGATGACCTGCGCAACCAGAAAAGGGTTCCGCAGGCGACGCATGTCGACAAGGAGGACAAGGACTTCTTCGTCTCCATCGACGTGTCGCGCACGTCATTGAACGGGGACAGCATCCTGCTGGCCGTGGTCACGGATGTCACGGACAGGATTCGTACCGAACAGCAGGTCATTCATTCGAGCAAGATGGCGACCCTGGGCGAGATGGCGGCGGGTGTCGCCCATGAACTCAATCAGCCCCTGGCCGTCCTGAAGATGGTGGCCAACTTCTTCGTGCGCAAGCTGCGCAGGGGCGAGCTTCCGGAGCCCGGCGATTTTCAGGGCATGACCGACAAGATCGTGAACAACGTGGATCGGGCGACCAAGATCATCGAGCACATGCGCGAGTTCGGGCGCAAGCCCAACCTCGAAAGCTCGCCCGTTCTCGTCAACGAGGTCATGCAGCGCGCCTGCGATTTTTTCAGCGAGCAGCTCAAGATCCGCGACATCGTCATCAACTGGGAGCTTGACCCGCAGCAACCCCCTGTGCTGGCGGACCCGAACCGGCTCGAACAGGTATTCATCAACCTGCTGGTCAACGCCCGCGACGCCATCGACGACAAATGCTCGGAACGGCAGTGTACCCCGCGGGACCGCATCATCACCATGCGAACGCGGTCCAATTCGCGTCATGTCGTCGCCGAGGTCCTGGACACGGGTCCGGGGATTCCCAAGGATGTCGTGGCCAGGATCTTCGAGCCGTTTTTTTCCACCAAGGAGGTCGGCCGGGGCACGGGCCTTGGCCTGTCCATTTGCTACGACATCGTCACCGACTACGATGGAACCATTCACGCCTTTTCCAAGCCTGGCCATGGTGCGCGCTTCGTGGTTTCCCTGCCCATCGCCGATACCGGCAGGCAAGGGGCGCATTGAAGAGTGCCTTTGGCGCTGCAAACCCCCCGGCCTCTCCTGCGATTCATTCTTGCTCCAGAATATCCGCACACCGGATCGCCTGATCTCGATCCGCCTTTCCCCGCACCGGACATGGACTTTTCAATTGCACCGGCACAGGGACCCGCATTTCTTCAGGCTTGCTTTTAGTGCCTGCGGCATTAATACTCCCACGTCGAAGGGTTCATCCCCGTTGGGACGGTTTTCACCGTGAGCCGGGCGCAGGCGGTGTTCCCGCGAAGGAATCCGCGCGACCGGAGCGCATAATCAAAAGGAGAGACAATGGCTGAAACCATCGACGACATTTCCATAGACTGGACCGATGAAGAGGGCGTGCAGAAGGTCCGGGAGCTCAAGAAGGAAGTCCTGACGCGCGGGGCCTGGGCTACCGTGATGTTCGCCTACCAGGAGGTCGGGCGTGGCGCAGAGGAGTTCGGGCCGGTCAAATTCAGGGTCGGACGCTATCAGAAACGCAACGGCCGTTTTTCCCCGCACTCCAAGTTCAATGTTTCCTCGGTCAAGCAGGCCCGGCAGGTCGTCGAGATTCTGCAGACCTGGATCGACGAGTATGGTGAAGATGAATAAGGCCGGGGTGTGACATGACCGAACCATTTGAGGCTCCGGGTTCAGATCCCGGATTGCTGGTCGAGGATCAGCTGCAGGAACCCCGGCAGTTCAAGGTGTTGCTGCATAATGATGACTATACGCCCATGGACTTTGTCGTTGAAGTACTTATGAACGTGTTCGGCAAGTCGGGAGCCGAAGCGTCCACAATCATGATGAGTGTTCACGAGAAGGGGATTGGCCTGTGCGGAATCTACACGGCCGAGGTCGCGGAAACCAAGGTGCAGCTTGTGCATCAGATGGCCAGGGCGCGATCTTTCCCCCTGCGATGTTCCATGGAAGAGGTGTAAATGCTGAGTAAGGATCTGGAAAGAATCATTGGGAACGCTGTGCGCGAGGTCAAGCTGCGCCAGCATGAGTTTTTGACGCTGGAGCATCTGCTGTACAGCTACACGCTCGATGTGCACGGGCAGAGCCTGCTGGCCGGTTGCGGCATAGATCTGGACCGCCTGCGCAAGCAGCTGGCGCAATTTTTCATCGACCATCTCGACGTGAGCCCCCGCCCCGAACACGAAATCGTCCAGACGGTCAGCGTGCAGCGGGCCATGCAACGTGCCATCCTGCACATCCAGTCCTCGGGAAAATCCCAGGTTGAGGCCGGCGATTTTCTGGCGGCCATGCTTGAGGAAGAGGACGCTTTTGCCGTCTATTACCTCAAGGCCCAGGGGCTGACCCGCCTTGCCGTGCTCGAATACATCTCCCACCAGCTCCCCGACGCGGGCGGTGCGGCGGAGACCGAGACCAAGGATGGGGGCAAGCAGAGCGCGCTGGATAAATACACCGTCGATCTGGTCGCCCGGGCCCGGGAAGGCAAGATCGACCCCCTGGTCGGGCGCGACGAGGAGCTCAAACGCACCCTGCAGGTTTTGGCCCGGCGCAAGAAGAACAACCCCATTTTCGTCGGCGATCCCGGCGTGGGCAAGACCGCCGTGGCCGAAGGGCTGGCGCTCAAGATCGCCCGCGGTGAGGTGGCGGAGCAGTTCGCCGAGGCCCGCATTTTCGCCCTGGATATGGGCAGTCTCCTGGCCGGGACCAAGTATCGCGGTGATTTCGAGGCGCGCCTCAAGGGTGTCATCTCCGAGCTCAAAGCCATGGAAGGGGCCATCCTGTGCATCGACGAGATCCATACCATTGTCGGCGCCGGCTCCACCAGCGGCGGGTCCATGGACGCCTCCAATATCCTGAAACCCGTGCTGGCCTCGGGTGAGCTGCGCTGCATCGGCTCCACCACCTATGAGGAATACAAGAACCATTTCGAGAAGGACCGCGCCCTGTCCCGGCGCTTCCAGAAGATCGACATCGTCGAGCCCACCGTGGCCGAGAGCGAGAAGATCCTCATGGGCCTTAAGCCCTATTACGAGGATTTTCACGGGGTGAAGTACCAATCCTCGGCCATTTCCGCCGCCGTCGAGCTTTCGGCTCGGCATATCAACGACCGCTTCCTGCCGGACAAGGCCATCGACGTCATTGACGAAGCCGGAGCCATTTTCGTGCTTTCGAGCGAGAAAAACCGGCGCAAATCAGTGACCCGGCGCGACATCGAGGAAGTGGTGGCGCGCATGGCGCGTATCCCGAGTTCGCGCGTGACCGCCTCGGACCGCGAGCGCTTGTCCAGTCTCGAGTACGACCTTGGCTCCAAGGTTTTTGGTCAGAAAGAGGCTGTGCAGATGCTGGCTCAATCCATCAAGCGGTCCCGAGCGGGCCTTGGCAACGCCGAGCGGCCCCTGGGCTCCTTTTTGCTGACCGGTCCCACGGGCGTGGGCAAGACCGAGCTGGCCAAACAGCTGGCCGACTGCCTGGGTGTTGCCTTCGTGCGCTTCGACATGAGCGAGTACATGGAAAAGCACGCCGTGGCGCGGCTCATCGGCGCGCCTCCCGGCTACGTGGGCTTCGAACAGGGCGGCCTTCTGACCGATGCCATCCGCAAGACTCCGCATTGCGTGCTGCTCCTCGACGAAATCGAAAAGGCGCACATGGACATGTTCTCCATCCTGCTGCAGGTCATGGATCACGCCACCCTGACGGACAACAACGGCCGAAAATCCGATTTCCGCAACGTGGTCCTGCTCATGACGTCCAACGCGGGCGCCCGTGAGATGAGCGGCAACGCCATCGGCTTCAAGGCCGGGGCCGAGGAGGATCGGGGGCTGCGCGGCCTGGCCGCGGTGGAGAAGCTCTTCAGCCCCGAGTTCCGCAACCGCCTTGACGCCATCATTCCGTTCCATTCCCTGACCCAGGACATCATGGAAAAGATCGTAGACAAGTTCATGGGCGAACTGGGTGTCCAGCTGGCGGCCAAAAACGTGCTCCTGGACCTCTCGCCCGAGGCCCGTTCCTGGCTGGCCAAAAAGGGCTTTGACCCGGCCTTCGGGGCCAGGCCCCTGGGGCGTCTGATCCAGAAGGAAATCAAGGACACGCTGGCCGAGAAGATCCTGTTCGGCGAGCTCGCTTCCGGTGGAAAAGTGCATGTCGGCCTCTCGGACGCCGGGGAGCTGGATTTCACTTTCTCGCCACGTTAGGCCATGGCCGTCTTCGCCCTGCCCGCCCAGCCGCTTTTCCCCGATCCGGTCCACGCCGATGAGGACGGGCTGCTGGCCGTGGGCGGGGATCTTTCTCCGCAGCGGCTGCTTATGGCCTATGCCCAGGGCATCTTCCCCTGGTACTGCGAGAATTCTCCAATCCTGTGGTGGAGCCCGGATCCCCGGCTTGTCCTCGAGCCCGCGAAAATCCATGTGCCCGGGCGCCTGGAGCGCATCTTGCGTCAGGGGCGTTTCACCTTTTCCGTGGATACGGCTTTTGAGCAGGTCATTAGCGGCTGCGCCGAAACGCCCCGTCGCGGTGCGCACGGGACCTGGATTCTGCCGGAGATGCTGGCCGCCTATTGCCGCCTGCATGAACTGGGCTTCGCGCACAGCATCGAGGTCTGGAGCGGACCGGACCTGGTCGGGGGGCTCTACGGCGTGGCCCTGGGCGGAGCGTTCTTCGGGGAGTCCATGTTCTACCGCGAGCCGGACGCTTCCAAAGCCGGACTGGTGACCCTGATGCGCGCCCTGTGCACGGCCGGATTCGAGCTTTTCGACTGTCAGCAGACTACCTCGCACATGTTGCGTTTCGGCGGGTTCGAGGTCCCGAGGGATGATTTTCTTGTCCGTCTGGGACGGGCTATTGAAATGTCCACGCCGCGCGGACCCTGGATCCTTCGGGATGGAGTCCTGGTCACCCGCGCCCACGAATACATTTAATGGAGTCAAAAAATGACTGAATTTCAGCACGGCAACGAGGAAGACTGGGAAGGACGGCCCAGCAAGTCGCAACGCAAGCGGGACATGGTCGAACTCCAGAAGCTCGGGGAAAGCCTCATCGATCTGGCCCCGGAGCAGCTGGAGCGGCTCAATCTGCACGAGGACCTGGTTGAGGCCATCCGTTTCTTTCACACGCTCAAAGACAAAGAGGCGCGGCGGCGTCAGCAGCAGTTCATCGGCACGGTCATGCGCAAGATTGATCCGGAACCGTTGCGCCAGGCGCTCGACGAACTGGACCAGCTGCGTTTTCAGCAGGCCGAGGCTTTTCATCAGATCGAAGTCTGGCGCGACAGCCTGGTGGATGGAGACGGTGAAGTGCTGACCGAACTGGTCGAACGCTTCGATCTCAATCCCCAGCAGCTGCGCCAGCTTGTTCGGCTGGCAGCTGCCGAAAAGGCGTCGGGCAAGCCGTCAAAGAACGGCCGCGCCTTGTTCAGGCTGCTGCGCCAGAGTTATGAGCGTGAACAGCTCGGGGACGGTCAGTCGACCTGAAGATCGGAAAAAACATGGCCTTGCTGAGGAAAGATTCGAGGGGGCAGAAAAGATCGGGGGCGGCGGCACATTGGCCTGGCAGTTCCCGATTTTCGGAGGTGCGATGCTGGGCGCCCTGAAGGCGCGGCCTGCTAGGCCTGGGAAAGGCCCGGATCCATGGGCTTGTGCTGGCTCAGGTCATAGAGGCCATGCACGGTGAAGGGCAGAGGGTAGCGGGGCACGATTTCAAAGCGGATACGTCCGATGTCCTTGCCTTCGGGCATGGACCTCAGGGGCAGCAGCCCCGAGGGCAGGGGGAATTCCAGGGAATTGACGCTGATGCGGGTCAGGCGGTCGGCGTAGCGCATTGCCAGATAATCCACGATCTGGTCCATTTCTTCCCGGGTAAAGGATTCGAGCACCACGGCCCTGCTGTCGCCGCGGCCCGTATCCGGTCCGACGCTGCTGTCTTCGTGAACGAGCTCAGACCAGGGGTATCCGGCATCCTCTTCTGGCCAGTCGGGGCGGAAGAGGTGTACGAGGACATCACGGCGGCCTTTGAAGGCCCGGATGCAGATGGTGGCGACATGACCGCGCGGGCAGAGGTGCGCGGACCGTGATTCCTGTCGAACTATCTCCATGAAACCATCCTCCCTGGACGGGTTGTTCGCGTCTGTTTTGGGAGACTTCTAGCATGCTTTGGGCCGGGCTTCAATGGCGCCCTGCCCGTTCTGCTTGAAATGATTCCGCTTCTATGGAATGAAATTGCGTGACGGGCCTACCGGCCTGCTGGGAGCATACTGCATGTCCGCCTTATTCGTTCGCGTTGTCCTTGCCCTTCTGGCCACTTGTGCTCCGATCGTGTCTCTGCACGCGGAGGAGTGGCGGCTATTGGCTCCCGGACTTGAGCTGCGCGAATTCCTGATTCCGGACCAGATCGGGGATCTGGAGGGCCGACAGGGCGGCATTGCCGTTTTGCGCATTGACCCCGGCATATATGATCTGGCCCTGGGCACCGCGCTGCGTTCCGGTCGCATGCGCAGCATGCAGGAGTGGTCTCTGCATTCAAAATTCGCGGCGGTCATCAATGCGGGCATGTTCCGGGCCGATGACCGCATGCGCAGCACCGGCTACATGCGCGACGCAGATGTCGTGGTCAATTCCTTCATTCATCCCAACTATGGCGCCTTTCTGGCATTTGATCCCCGCGATCCTTCCCTGCCTGCGGTGCGCTGGGTGGATCGCAAAAGCGATTCGGATTGGCAGGAGGTCCTTGCGGACTATGACGGGGTCATCCAGAATTATCGTCTCATCAGCAGGGAACGCGAGAACCTCTGGGCGCAGAGCGAGACCCGTCATTCCGGCGCGGCCATCGCCATGGACCAGGACGGACGCCTGATCTTCATCCACTGCCGCCCCCGGCTGTCCATGCACGAGTTCGCCCAGGCCCTTCTCGATCTGCCTCTGGATCTTGTTGGAGCCATGTACGTCGAAGGCGGGGCCGACGCGGCCATGTATATTGATGTGGACGGCTACGTGGGACGCTTCGTGGGCGAGTACCGGTCCGATTTTTTTCAAGGCAGCAACCGAAATTTCTGGCCCGCGCCCAACGTGCTGGGCATCCGGCCCAAATAAGCCCCTCATGACGCAGGCCAGCGGCCCTGCGTGCAGGTTATCCATGTCCCTTTTTCAGCTTGAATCCGAATATGTTCCGCGCGGCGACCAGCCCGCGGCCATCGATGCCCTCTGTTCCGGCGTCCGGCAAGGCGTGCGCGACCAGGTCCTGCTCGGCGTGACCGGGTCGGGCAAGACCTTCACCATGGCCCACGTCATCGCCAGGCTGGACCGCCCGGCTCTGATCATGGCCCCCAACAAGACCCTGGCCGCCCAGCTCTACAACGAGTTCAAGGGCCTTTTTCCCCGCAACGCAGTCGAATATTTCGTCAGTTATTACGATTACTACCAGCCCGAAGCCTACCTGCCGCACTCCGATACCTACATCGAGAAGGATTCGGCCATCAACGACGACATCGACAAGCTGCGCCACGCCGCCACCCATGCGCTGCTGACCCGCCGCGACGTGATCATCATCGCCTCCGTGTCCTGCATCTACGGCTTGGGTTCGCCGGAGTATTACGCCAAGATGGTCATCCCGGTGGAATGCGGGCAGGCCGTGGCCATGGAGACGATCATCGGGCGGTTGGTGGACGTGCAATACGAGCGCAACGACTACGACCTGCATCGGGGTACCTTCCGCGTGCGCGGGGATGTGCTGGAGATCATCCCGGCATACAAGCACGAGCAGGCCTTGCGGCTGGAGTTCTTTGGCGACGAGATCGACGGGATCTACGAGACCGATCCCCTTACCGGCGAAATATTGTCGCGGGTTCAGAAGACGGTCATCTACCCCGCCAGCCATTATGTTTCGGACCGGGAGAATCTGGTCCGGGCCATGGTCGACATCCGCGAGGAGTTGCGCGAAAGGCTGGCGTACTTTCAGGGCAGGAACATGCTCGTCGAGGCCCAGCGTCTGGAACAGAAGACCCAGCTTGACCTCGAAATGATCGAGGAGCTTGGCTACTGCAACGGCGTCGAGAACTATTCCCTGCATCTCGACGGGCGGCGCACGGGTCAGCCGCCGTCCACGCTCATCGATTATTTTCCCAGGGATTTTTTGCTCTTCATGGACGAGTCGCACATCTCCGTGTCCCAGGTCGGGGCCATGTTCAAGGGTGATCGCTCGCGCAAGCAGACCCTGGTCGACTACGGATTCCGTCTGCCTTCGGCCCTGGACAACCGGCCCCTGAATTTCGAGGAATTTCTGGAGCGCATCGGCACCACCGTCTTCGTCTCGGCCACGCCCGCACCCTGGGAGCTGGAGCGGGCCCAGGGCGTGGTGGTGGAGCAGATCATCAGGCCCACTGGGCTGGTTGACCCCGAGATAGAAGTCGTGCCCACGGCCGGGCAGATGGATCACCTCATGCAGGAATGTCTGGCACGCATCGCCGTGGACGAGCGGGTCATGGTCACGACCCTGACCAAGCGCATGGCCGAGGACCTGACTGAGTTCCTGCAGGCCAGAGGCGTGCGTGCCCGCTATCTGCACTCGGACATCGACACCCTGGAGCGGGTGGCCATCATCCAGGCCTTGCGGGCGGGGGAGTTCGACGTGCTGGTGGGCATCAACCTGCTGCGCGAGGGCCTTGATATTCCTGAAGTCTCTCTGGTAGCCATGCTCGACGCGGACAAGGAGGGCTTTCTGCGTTCGACGCGCTCCCTGATCCAGACTTTCGGCCGCGCCGCGCGCAACGTGAAGGGCAAGGTCCTGCTCTACGCCGACACCGTGACCCGCTCCATGGCCGAGGCCATGGGGGAAACCAGTCGGCGGCGTGAACGGCAGACCCGTTTCAACGAAGAGCACGGCATCACCCCTCAGTCCATCCGCAAAACGTCGGAGAACATTCTTTACGACCTGCATCAGGACATAAAGGAACAGGAGCGGGCGGCCGAACGGACTGCGGACTACGACCCAGGCCCCGAGAATGCGGCCAGGGAAGTGGCCCGCCTGGGGCGTGAAATGCGCAAGGCGGCGGAGATGCTTGAATTCGAGGCGGCGGCCAAGATCCGGGACCGGATCAAGGCCCTGGAAAAACGCTACGGCCTGCACGAGTCTCGGGCGACACGATCATGAGCGCGTGCACTTCCTGGAGGGGTATGATGAGCAAGAACGGATATCGCGTATGACACTGCCTCTGGATCTTCCATCCGAAGCGCATCGGCTGGTCGAGCGGCTGACGGAATACAACGAGGCCTATCGTCGTGGCGCGCCCATGGTCAGCGACGCGCAGTACGACCTGCTGCTGGCCCGGCTTCGTGAAGTCGACCCGGGCAACCCGTTTCTGCACCGGGTCGAACCCGAGACGTTTTCCGGCAAGCGCGAAATCCGTCACCCCGTGCCCATGCTCTCCACGGACAAGGCCTACACCCCCGAGGAGCTCGAGCGCTTTGTGGCCCGCGTGGAAAAGGAAGCCGGGGAGATCGGGGTCAGCGGGGTGCGGTTTCGCGTCACGCCCAAGCTCGACGGACTGGCCGGTCGCGACGACGGGACCAATTTTGTCACCCGCGGCAACGGCGAGAGCGGCTACGAGGTCAGCTCGGCCTTTGCCAAGGGCATGATCCCGCTGGGCGGACGCGGAAAGGGCGTGGGCGAGATGGTCATCCTGCAGAGCTACTTTCAGGAGCACCTGGCCGACGCCTTCGAGCATCCCCGCAACCTTGTGGTCGGCATCGTGTCCTCGGACACGGTCAACGAACTGGCCAGGAAGGCCCTGGACGACGAGGCCGTACATTTCATGCCCTACTCGGAGCTGCCCAGCTGGGAAGGCAGCGGAGCGGAGTTGCTCGCGCGCATGGACGCGCTCACCGATGAGCTCTCGGGACAGATGGATTACCCCCTGGACGGCATGGTGGTGGAGGTGGTCGACGAGGATGTGCGCCGGACCATGGGCGCGACCAGCCATCACTACCGCTGGCAGATCGCGGTCAAGCGCAAGGGCGAGACCGCCCTGACCGTGGTGCGGGAGGTGGTCTGGCAGGTCGGCCGCACGGGCAAGGTCACCCCGGTGCTGATGGTCGAGCCCGTGAGCGTCTCCGGAGCGACCATTCGCCGGGTCACGGCCCACAATGCGGGGCTGATGGAGAAGAAGGGACTTGGCCCCGGAGCGCAGATCGAGATCATCCGCAGCGGGGAGGTCATCCCCAAGGTCGAGGCGGTGCTCGTCCCGGCCCCGACCACGCTTCCTGAAATCTGTCCGTCCTGCGGCACGGCGCTTGTGCGGGAAAACGATTTTCTCATCTGCGGCAACGAGCATTGCCCCGACCAGGTCGTGCAGACCATCGAGCACTGGTTCAAGACCCTGGGCAATGCCGATTGGTTTGGCCGCAAGACCGTGGAAAAGATGGTCCGTTTCGGGTACGACAGTCTTGAAAAGGTTTACGAACTGGGCGAAGAGGAATTTCGGGCCATGGGTTTTGGACCCGTACAGTCGTCCAATCTGGCCGAGGCCGTGTACCTGAGCCGCACTCGCGAGGTGGAGGACTGGCGGTTCCTGGCCGCCCTGGGTATCGAGGATCTGGGCAAGGGCGACAGCCGCAGGCTGCTGGAGCATTTCCGCCTGCAGGACCTCTTGACCGTCAGCCGCGAACAGATCGAGGCCATCCATGGCTTCGGGGCCATCACGGCCGATTCCATCGCCAGGGGACTTGCGCGCGTGGCCCCGACCCTGCGCCACCTGCTGGATCAGGGTTTTCGAATCATGCCCACCGGCGCGGCCCGCGAGAAAGTGACGGACACCCCATTGGCAGGCAGGCATGTGGTCTTTACCGGAAAGATGCGCGGTTCGCGCGAGCAGATGCAGGAAGAAGCCCGCGCTCTGGGGGCATTGGTGCAGAGCGCGGTCAATTCCAAAACCGATTTTCTTGTCTGCGGCGAAAACGTCGGAGCTGCCAAGCTCGCCAAGGCCCGTCAGTTCGGCACGGCGATCCTGCAGGAAGATGAATATCTGCGCCTCATTGGCGCACAAGGGTAATAAAACACGAGGAGTCTTACATGAGCATTCCAGTCATCATCATGGGAGCAAATGGACGAATGGGTTCGACCCTGGTCCGTCTGGCCACGGAGTCCGACCAGTTTACCGTGCAGGGGGTTGTGGAGCGGGCCGAGTTCAGCAAGGGGCTGGAACTGCTTGGCTGCCCGGTGGCGAACGATCTTGAGGATCTTCTGCCGTCCTGTCCCGGTGCCACGATCATTGACTTCACCGCTCCGGAAGTGAGTCTGAGCTCCACCCGCAAGGCCTCGAAAACAGGAAATCCCATCGTCATCGGCACCACCGGGCTGTCCGCCGACCAGCAGGCCGAACTTGAGTCCCTGGCTACGGCCATTCCGGTTTTCTGGTCTCCGAACATGTCCATCGGCGTCAACGCCCTGGTCCGCATCCTGCCCATGCTCGAACGCATTCTGGGCGAGGCCTACGACATGGAGATCACCGAGATCCATCATCACCACAAGAAGGACGCGCCCAGCGGCACGGCGGTCAAGCTGGCCCAGGTCCTGGCCGAGTCGCGCGGCTGGAACATGGACGAGGTCGGCAACTATGGCCGTCAGGGCATAATCGGCGCGCGGCCGGAAAAGGAGCTGGGTGTGCACGCCGTGCGCGGCGGTGACGTGGTCGGCGACCATACGGTCTATTTCTTCGGCCCCGGCGAGCGCGTCGAGGTCAGCCATCGCGCCCATTCGCGTGAGAACTTCGCTCGCGGCGCCCTGCGTGCCGCGGCCTGGCTGGCAGGCCAGAAACCCGGCCGGCTCTATTCCATGAGCCAGCTCCTGGGAGAATAGATGGTCAGCACCCTGCGGCAGGCCCTTGATCTGCTTGGCGGCGTGGTCCTGGGCAAGGACATGCAGCTGCGCCTTTCCCTGGCCTGCCTCCTGGCTCGTGGTCACCTTCTGATCGAGGACATTCCCGGCATCGGCAAGACGACCCTGGCCAAGGCCCTGGCCGTGGTGCTGGGCCTTGAGTTCAAGCGCGTGCAGTTCACCAACGATCTGTTGCCGGCGGATGTGCTGGGAGTCTCGGTCTTTGACGCGGCGGAGTCCTCCTTTGTCTTCCACCCCGGACCGGTCTTCACCAACGTGCTGCTGGCCGACGAGATCAACCGCGGCACGCCGCGCACCCAGAGCGCATTGCTTGAAGTCATGGAGGAGCAGCAGGTCAGTCTGGACAACAGCACCCGGCTGCTGCCCCGGCCGTTCTTCGTCCTGGCCACGCAGAACGCCCTGGACCAGGCCGGCACCTACCCCCTGCCGGAGTCGCAGCTGGACCGTTTCCTGTTCCGCATCAGCCTTGGCTATCCGGATCTTGATTCGGAGCTCGAACTTCTGGGCCGCAGCCAGAACGCCGGTCGTCCGACCCTGCCCGAGGCGGTCAGCAGCGCGAGCGAGGTGCTTGATCTGCAGGAGCGGGTCGATCAAGTCCGCACCAGCGGCCCGCTGCTGCGCTACGTGCGCGACCTTCTGGACTGGACCAGGACCGGCGGGCGGTTTGTCAACGGCCTCTCGCCCCGCGCGGGTCAGGCCCTGGTCCGCGCCTCCCGCGCCTGGGCCTTTCTCGACGGGCGCGACTTCGTGCTGCCCGAGGACGTGCAGGCCGTCTTTCCGAGCCTTGCCGGGCACAGGCTGCGCTCGGCCGACGGGTCAGGCATCGATCCCGCCGCCATTCTGGACGCGGTGCCCATTCCCTGAGCACCGCGCAGGGAGAAACGCATGATCCGGTTCATCCGCACAATGATCCAGGCGCGGCAGCGCGCCCCCTTGCCGCTGCGCCTGAACCGGCGGCGGATCTACATCCTGCCCACCAGGGCGGGGATGGTCTTTGCCTTTTTTCTCCTGGCCATGCTGGTCGCGGCCATCAACTACACCAACAACCTCGCCTTTCTGCTGACCTTTCTGCTGGGCAGCATCTCCATTTTGTCCGCCATTCACGCCTACGCCAACCTGGCCGGATTTGAACTGGAGTCCGCCCGCCTGTTCCCCGCCTATTGCGACGATGACGCGCGGCTGCAACTCTTCTTCCGAGCGGGAGGACGAGAGCGCAGACGTCTCAAGGTGCGCATCGGCACTGCCGAAGACAGTTTGTCCATGCCCGCCGGAGCCGTAAGGGAAATGGACCTGAACATCCCCACTGCACGGCGCGGGCTTCGGCCCCTTGGCCAGGTGGTGATCAGCACCCGCTATCCCCTGGGCTTGTTTCGCGCCTGGTCTCCGCTGATCCTGCCCGTGAACGGCTTGGTCTATCCTCGTCCCCTGGCTGCGGACACGATGGACTGGTTCAGCCTGCACGGGGAGGGGGACGAGGGGTCGCTGGGTGCCGTCAGCCAGTCCGGCGAGTTTGGAGGGGTGCGGCCCTATCGGCCCGAGGACGGGCTGTCCAGGGTGTCCTGGAAGGCTTCGGCCAAGGGCGGGGGGCTGTTCGCCAAGGAATTTCGCTCAGGGGTAGCGCGGTCGGTCGTTTTTGACTGGCACGAGATCCGGGTTTTCGACTACGAGGAACGTATCAGTCTGCTGGCCGGATTGGTGCGTGAGGCCGAGCGGCTGGGGTTGAGCTACGGCATGCGCCTTCCGGAGGTGGACATCGCACCGGGCAGCGGCGCGTCACAGGCCCATCGCTGCCTGGAAGCCCTGGCTCTCATGCCGGAGGGGTCATGATCCACGACAAGCGCCGCTTCAGCATCACCCTGCTGGCCCTGGCCCTGGCCTTTGCCCCGCATCTGCCGCACGTTCCGGTCTATGTCGGCATTTTCGTCTGTGCGGCCTGGGGCTACGCCCTGGGTATGCAATACCGGGGCTGGCCCGTGCCGCCCCGCTGGCTGCGCGTCATGCTGGCACTTGGCTGCCTGGCCCTGGTTCTGTCCACGTACGGGCGCTCCTTCGGGCGCGACGCCGGGGTGGCCCTGCTCTCTCTCATGCTCGGGCTCAAGGCCGTGGAGAGCAAATCCGTGCGCGACATGCTGGCCCTTCTGTTCCTGGCCTACTTCGTGGTCGTGACCAACGTCCTGTATTCCCAGACCCTGGTCATGAGCGCCTACATGTTTTTCTCCGTCATGGCCGTGACCGCAGCCCTGGTCCACCTGCACTCAGGCGAATCCGGCATCCTGCCTGACGTCAGGCGCGGTGGGCTCCTGCTGGTGCAGGCCCTGCCGCTGGCCCTGCTCCTTTTTGTCTTTTTTCCCCGCCTGCAGGGCGCCCTGTGGGGCGTGCACGACCAGCGCGACGAGGGCGTCAGCGGATTCAGCGAGACTCTGGAACCGGGTTCCGTGGCCAATCTGTCCCTGTCACGGGAGGTGGCCTTCCGGGTCGATTTTCCAGGTCCCATTCCCGATCGGGAAAGTCTGTACTGGCGCGGGCTGGTCCTGGACAGTTTCGACGGTCTGACCTGGTTTCGCGATCTGCCTTTCGAACTTGCCCAGTCTCGTTCGGAGAATTTTTCACCGCAGGCAGTGCCCTACACCCTGACCCTTGAGGCGCACAACAAGGAGTGGATTTTCGCCCTCGACCTGCCTGTTTTCGCGCCGCGCGGCACGGTGCTGCGTTCTGACCGCACTCTGGCCGGCATGCGCACGGTCCGTTCCCGGGTGCGTTTTGACATGGTTTCCGAGCCTGTGCCGCCGCTGACTTCGCGGCCCGGCCCGGAGTGGACGGCCCTGCCGGAAGGCGGCAATCCCCGGTCGCGTGATCTGGCCGGGCAATGGAAGGACGCGGGCCTGTCCCCGGCCGAGATGGTCCAGGCCGCGCTCGAACTCTTCCGCGAGGGCGGATTCGTCTACACCTTGCGCCCCGGAGCCATGGACGTGGATATCGTCGATCAGTTTTTGTTTGCAACCCGGCAGGGATACTGCGAACATTACTCCTCCGCCATGGCCTTTCTGCTGCGTGCCGCCGGGGTTCCGGTGCGGGTCGTGGTCGGGTACCAGGGCGGGGAGCAGAACCCCATGGGCGGCTACCTCATCGTTCGCCAGTCCGACGCCCACGCCTGGGTCGAAGTCTGGATTGAAGGCCGCTGGCTGCGCGTGGATCCGACCTCCGTGGTCGCGCCGCAGCGGCTGGTGACGGGGGTGGATTCGTTTGTGCCCCAGGGGCAGGGGGTCATGCTGCCTGAAGGGGTTCGGGCCTTGCGACAGGTGGGCCGTTTTTTTCAGCTGGGCTGGGATGCGGCCAACAATTCCTGGAACCAGTGGGTGCTCGGATTCAGCCACGAGCGGCAACGGGGCCTGTGGGAACGCCTGGGCATAGATCCGACCACCAGGGCCGGTGCCGGAAAATTGGCGGCTTTCCTGGCTGCGGGCCTTTGTCTGACCCTTGGAGCGGCGTTTGTGGTCATGCTGCGTTCACGGCGCGGCGAGCGCGATGAGGTCGCGCTCCTCTACGGCCGCTTCTGCCGCAAGCTGGCAGCCATCGGCCTGGCCAGAAGACCGGCCGAGGGACCGCATGACTACGCCATGCGCATTGACCGGCAGCGTCCGGACCTGGCTCGCGCCGCGCGGGAGATCATCGATGCGTATGTGGAGTTGCGCTACAGGGATCGCGGGGATCCGGCGGCTTTGAAACGATTGATTGACGATTTCAAGGGGAGAACGGTTTGATGGAAGAAAAGAAAGGCGCTCTGGTGCCGGTGGAAAAGACGGACGAGCCTTCCCCCACACCGGTGGAGCAGGAGTATGAGCATGCCAAGGCCTATTTCAAGGAATCCTCGGTCCAGGCGGTCAAGGTCAACGCGGCGCTGCTCACTGTGCTCGGGTTGTTTGTCGTGCGTGGACTTAAGTACGTGTGGGAGGCTGTAGCTCGTCATTTTCCCTGGCGCAGGAAAAAATAAGGGCGCCCGCAGGCGCCCCTGTATCATCGAAGTCCGAGTACGCCGGCCTTGAATTTTTCGCCCGGTCCGGGTTTTGGTCCGATCCAGCAGGCGAGCAGGGCGTCGCTGAAGTCCTTGCCCGGAATCACGCCCTTGACCTGGCCGCGCACTACGACAGTGGTTCCCTGCGCCGGGTCGTAAAGACAATCCAGGGTTTCGCCCTTGTTCATGGTTTCCATCATGCCCGCAAGGGTGGCGAAGCGCTCTTTGAGGGATGCGTCGGCGTCCGGGGTATTGGCCGCGAGACCTTCCAGCCAGGCCCCGGAAATTTTTTCGGCCTCGACCTTGCGCAGAAAATGCATGGTCATGGCGCGGGGCGCGTCCTGAGCCAGGATTTCGCCGGCGTCCGTGGAAGGAACGGCCAGATAGAGCCCGGCTGCGTAGACATCGAAAAAGGTGAAGGTGCGCATGCCCATGCCATTGAGGCCCAGCGAGGATTCGCCCAGCACGATCTGGTCAGGCAGGGTGACGTCGCCGATACGGCCGCCCGAGGCCGGGGAAGCCAGGCATAGGGTGAAGAAGCAGAGGAAGAGGTATTTACGGAGCATGAGTGGTTCCTTTATGCTTACTTGCTTGAAATATTAGCGTTATATTTGTTTATTCCGGCCAGTGCTGAGCGCGTACTTAGCATTGGTCGCGCAAAATGAAAAGAGGCCTGCCTCAACGGAGAGTGCATGCTGGTTGCGATTCTTTCGGATATCCACGGCAACATCGAAGCCCTGGACGCCGTCTGGCTTGACATGGCCCCGCTGCGGGTCGAGCAGGTGGTTTGCCTGGGGGACGTGGTCGGTTATGGCCCCAATCCGGAGGAAGCGGTCGTCTCCGTGCGCGAGCACGATGTGCTGTGCTGCATGGGCAACCATGAACTGGGCATTGTCAACGCTACGGAGCGGGCCTGGTTCAACGCCACGGCGCAGAAAGGTCTCGGCCTGACCGCGAGCCTGCTGTCGTCCGAAAGTTTGCGTTACCTGGCCTCCCTGCCACGTTTCGTGTGTCTGGCCGAGGCCCGGTTCGTGCACGGGTTCCCACCCGACAGCGTGACGGAGTACCTCTTCCAGGTTGACGACGAAGAGGTGGCGGCGTGGTTCGGTCGCGGCGAGGCGCTGACTTTTGTCGGCCATACCCATGAGCTGGGACTGGTCCGCTGGAACGGGACCGAAGTGGTGCGTCGGGACCTTGTCCGCGAGCGATTCGTGCTTGATGAAAACCCCTGCATCGTCAACGCAGGCAGCGTGGGGCAGCCTCGGGACGGCAACAACAATGCCAAATATCTGCTCTGGAACACCCAGACGGGTCAGGTCGAGGTCCGTTTTGTTGCCTATGACATCGAGCGCACTGTGAGCAAGATCCGCGAACGCGGCTTCCCTGAATATTACGGCACGAGGCTGTGGTGAGCATGAAGATTGGACGCTACGATATTTTGGGTCCCCTTGGACGTGGCGGCATGGGCGGGGTCTACAAGGTCGGACTGCCGGCCCTGGGCAGGGTCATGGCGCTCAAGCTGCTTGAACCCCATGAGTTGTTGAACGAGCTCATGGGCGAAGACAGGGTGCGGGCCGCATTTCTGCGCGAGGCGCGGCTGCTGGGCTCATGCGAGCACCGCAATATCGCCGCGGTATGGGATCTGGACGAGGACCGCGGACGCCCCTTCATGGTCCTTGAATACCTGTGCATGAATGTGGGAACCCTCATCGGCGAGGGGCGCGTGGTCGAGGACGGGACGCGTGTCGTGCCTCCCTTGATCGCGCTTGATTTTACGCGCCAGACCCTTGACGGCTTGGAATACCTTCATGGCCGGGGGATCGTTCACCTCGACGTCAAACCCGGCAATCTCATGCTCGCCAGCGACGGGACCATCAAACTCATCGACCTGGGGCTTTCAAGGCTGCGCGGTGAAGTGTGGGTCAAGCCTCGCGGGCTGAAAATCGGCTCGCCCTACTACGCCGCCCCTGAGCAGGAGGCCAACCCTGAAAATGCCGACGAGCGGGCCGACCTCTACGCCGCAGGCGTGGTCCTGCATCGTCTTGTCACAGGATTTGTGCCGGTGGACGGGGTGGTGGACCGGCCATTTTTTTCGGCAAAGTGGCGGGACTTTTTCGAGCAGGCCCTGGCTGTCGATCCGTCGACCCGGTTTCAGGACGCCGGGAGCATGCGCGAGGCCCTGGACGAGCTGGAGGCGGAGCTGCGACGAGGCATGAGCAGTGAATGTGCGTTGGTCGAACCGGTGTGCACCGTCATGGACGGACTGCGCTCCGCCCCGGTCCGTACGGGAGTGAAGACGCATCCCTTTGATTTTCTCGATGAACTTTACCGGCCTTTGAAATTTCATGAGGCCGAACTCGAAGAGGTCGCGGACGGCTGGCTGGACAGCTGCACCGGGCTGGTCTGGGGGAATGTCTCGCCCTGGCCCATGACCTGGGACGAGGGCATGGCCTCCGTGGCCCATGACTGGCGAATGCCCACGGTGGAAGAGGTCGTCTCCCTGTTGCGGCCCGGGCAGGGCCTGGGGGAATTCTGTCATCGCCCCTTTGATGACCGGTACCTGTGGCTCTGGACAGCAGATCGGCGCAGCTATACATCGGCCTGGTTCGTCGATGTGGGAGGGGGCGCGGTGCTGGCCCAGGATCGCAGTTGCAGGTTTCATGTGCGGTTGGTGCGGTCCGCATAAAACAGAATGCCCGGTGCAACCGTAGGGGCAGACCTGCGTGTCTGCCCAGTCTCGGTGCAGGCGATACAATCATGCAGGCCGCAGGGGAGAAGAGGGCAGACACGCAGGTCTGCCCCTACGTTATGCATACACCGAATCGTTGCGGCCACGGTGTGCATATATCAAATCATGGCGACCGTGTGATGACGAATACCAGGACGCAAGACCGTAGGGGCAAAAAAATTTTCGCCCCTCATACCAACCTCGGAGGAAAGGCGTGGACAGTGGTTTTCTGCAGGTTTTTGCGGTGGGGGTGGCCGTGGCTGTGGCGCCGGGGCCGGATTTTTTCATGGTGCTGCGCAACAGCCTGTCCCGCGGGCGTCTGGCCGGGGTGATGACCGCCCTTGGCATCGGGTCCGCCCTGGTCGTCCATGTGCTCTACTCCGTACTCGGACTTGCGCTGGTCATCGCTTCCAGTCCGGCCGTTTTCGGGCTGATCCGCATCTGCGGAGCCCTGTACCTGATCTCCATCGCGGCGCGTTGTCTGTTCGGCAAAAAGACGGACATCGCGGAGACGTGCGTGCAGGCTGGACACATGGATGCAAAGGATGATTCGCCCCTGCGCGGCTGGCGGGAAGGGTTCTGGTGCAACCTGCTGAACCCCAAGGCCGCACTCTTCTTTCTGAGCATCTTCTCCCAGTTCATGACCCCGGAAACGCCAAGCTATCTGCGCTGGGTCTATGGGGCCGAGGTCATTGTCATTGTCACGGCCTGGTTCGTGCTTTTGGCCCTTTTTCTGTCCACGGGCCGGATGCGCAGCATGTACAGTGGCGTGGCGCGTTGGATCGATGGGGGCGTGGGCGTGATTTTTGGCGGGGTGGGGTGCTCGATTCTGGTGCAGGAGGCGCGGCGGGTGCTGTAACAGCTTGTTTTTTTAGGGAAATGAATTCGGGCCCGCCAGGATGTTTATGTCTTGGCGGGCCCGTTTGTATCGTCTTTTGCTCAGGATGTGTCATCCTGCCTGTTGCTTGAGTTCCCTTCTTCTGGCGTGCAGGATGGGCTCGGTGTAGCCGCTCGGCTGCTCGCGGCCCTTGAAGATCAGGTCGCAGGCGGCCTGGAAGGCTATGCTTGCATCGAAATCGGGAGCCATGGGGCGATAGGCCGGGTCGCCCTGGTTCTGGCGATCCACCACGGCGGCCATGCGTTCCAGGGTGGCCCGGACCTGCTCCATGGTGCACAGACCGTGGTGCAGCCAGTTGGCGATGTACTGGCTGGAGATGCGCAGGGTGGCCCGGTCTTCCATGAGCCCGACGTCAGTTATGTCCGGCACCTTGGAGCAGCCGATGCCCTGGTCGATCCAGCGCACCACGTAGCCGAGGATGCCCTGGCAGTTGTTGTCCAGTTCGCGCTGGATTTCCTCGGCCGACAGGGGATGTTCAAGCAGGGGCAGGGTCACGAGGTCATCCAGGCTGGCCCTTTTTGTGCCCTGCAGTTCGGCCTGGCGGGCAAAGACATCGACCTCGTGGTAATGCATGGCGTGCAGGGTCGCCGCCGTGGGCGACGGCACCCACGCGCAGTTGGCACCGGCCAGGGGGTGGCCCTGCTTGGTCTCGACCATCTGCCGCATGCGATCGGGCATGGCCCACATGCCCTTGCCGATCTGGGCCTTGCCCGAAAAACCGCAGGCCAGGCCCGTGTCCACGTTCCAATCCTCATAGGACAGAATCCAGCTGGCGTTCTTCATGGCCGCCTTGGGCACCATGGGACCCGCTTCCATGCTGGTGTGGATCTCGTCACCGGTGCGGTCCAAAAAGCCGGTATTGATGAAGATGATCCGATCCTTGGCCACGCGGATGCATTCGGCCAGATTGACCGAAGTGCGGCGCTCCTCGTCCATGATTCCGATCTTCATGGTGTGGCGGGGAAGGCTCAGGGCGTCCTCGACGCGATCAAAGAGATCGCAGGCAAAGGCGACTTCCTCGGGGCCGTGCATCTTGGGTTTGACGATGTAGATGCTGCCCGCGCGGCTGTTGCGCAGGAAGCCGAGCCCCCTTAAGTCATGCAGGGCCACCAGTCCGGTGACCATGGCGTCGAGGATGCCTTCGAAGACTTCGTCATGGCCCAGCAGCACCGCGTCCGTGGTCATGAGATGGCCCACGTTGCGCACCAGCAGCAGGCTGCGGCCCGGCAGGGTGAGGGAGGAGCCGTCGGGCGCGGTGTAGGTGCGGTCCTGGTTCAGGCTGCGGCTGACGGTTTTTCCGCCCTTGGGAAAGGAGGCCCGCAGGTCGCCGCGCAGGAGTCCGAGCCAGTTGGCGTAGGTCTGGGCCTTGTCTTCCCCGTCGACGGCGGCGATGGAATCCTCGAAATCGACGATGGTGGTCATGGCCGCTTCCAGCACCACGTCCTTGACGCCTGCGGGATGGGCCTTGCCTACGGGATGGGTGCGGTCGAAATGCAGTTCGATGTGCAGGCCGTTGTTTCTGAACAGGAGCACATCGGGGGAGAAACCGGCAAAGGCTTCGGGGTGTTGCAGTGCGGTCACGCCGTCAGGAAGGTGGAATTCGATGCTTCCGCCCTTGCCCTGTCGCACCAGGCGGTACTCCTGTACGTCACGGTGGCTGCCTCTTGCCAGGGGCAGGGCCTTGTCCAGGAAGCCGGATGCGAACTCCATAACCCTGGCCCCGCGCACGGGGTTGTATGCTCCTTGCCGTGTCGCGCCTTCGTCCTCGGGCAGCACGTCCGTTCCGTACAGGGCGTCGTAGAGGCTGCCCCAGCGGGCATTGGCCGCATTCAGGGCGTAGCGGGCGTTGGTGGCCGGAACCACCAACTGCGGCCCGGCGATGGAGGAAATCTCGGGATCGACCCCGGAAGTGCCGATGGAGAAGGGCAGGCCCACAGGCGCGATGTAGCCTATCTCCCGCAGGAACTGCTCGTAGGCGACGGCGTCATGGGGCTTGCCCTTGTGCCGCTTGTGCCACGAGTCGATGGTGTCCTGCATGTACTGGCGCTTGGCCAGCAACTCGCGGTTGCGCGGTGACAGGTCGTGCAGGATCTTTTCCAGGGCGGCCCAGAATGCGGTGTCCGTCACGCCGGTTCCGGGCGTGGCTTTTTCGTGTATCAGATCATAAAGTGGCTTTGCGACGTGCAATCCGCCGACAGGAACGTAAGTCATGGGCTGCTCCTTAGTTGATATGGAAATTGGTCCTACCAATATCAGGGAGCAGGCGTTGGGTCAACGATGATCCGCAAGATTGCGGGTGTTCGAGGGGTGTGTAGAGGATTAGCGCATTCGGAAGAGAGGCTGATTTTCATGCCCGTGGCGCGAGCGCCCGAATCGAGATGGGTCGTTGGCCGGAAATCAATCGAACAACAAGGGGGAGATCATGAAGAGTTATCGCAAGGAACTCTGGTTTCAGGTGCCCACGCGCCGGGCCTTCATCAACATCACGGGCGATGTCGAGAAATGCCTGTCCGAAAGCGGAATCAGGGAAGGACTCGTGCTGGTCAACGCCATGCACATCACCGCCTCGGTCTTCATCAACGACGACGAGTCCGGCCTGCATCATGACTACGAAAAATGGCTGGAGAAACTGGCCCCCCACGAACCCGTCTCCCAGTACCGCCACAACGTGGGCGAGGACAATGCCGACGCGCACATGAAGCGCCAGATAATGGGCCGCGAAGTGGTCGTGGCAGTAACCGCCGGTCGGCTCGATTTCGGGACTTGGGAACGGATATTCTACGGGGAGTTCGACGGGCGCAGGAAGAAGCGGGTGCTGGTCAAGATCATCGGGGAGTGAGGGGCCGCACGGGCCCCGGCGTCAGCCTCAGGAGAATCCGCCCTGGGGGCGGCATCCCTCGGTTCGGGTGCCTGCCGCAGTGGACTGGTGAACGCAGGCGGAAAGGAGTTTGCGGACTTTTTTGGCAGTCTTGCACTGCGGGCAGGGCGGGGGGGCCGTGTGCGTGGCCGGGAGAATCTCCTCGAAGCACAGATCGCATCCGTCGCAGGTGAATTCGTAGATGGGCATTGCTTTTTCTCCAAAAATCAAAAGAAGATAAGGCCCTGAACCAGGCCGATGGTCGCGCCGAGCACCGCCCCCACAACTTCGATGAATCTGAATTCCCTGGCCATGATGGACATGAGCAGGGCCTCCAGGCGCTCCATGGACAGGTTTTCGATCTTGTCCTGGATGAGCTTCCTGAAATCCAGGGAGTTTTCCAGCTCCGTGGTCGCAGTTTCCAGCAGGCCCGGCACGATGCGGTCCAGCTCCTTGTCCAGCAGGCCCTTGATTTTGTCCATCATGGGGCCGTCCAGAAACATGGCGATCATGGGGTTCAGGGTCCCCAGGCGCTTGGACAGGAATTCGGCGAAGCCGTCCTGGATTCTTTCCTTGAGTTTGGCCGCGAACTCCGGGCGGCGCATGGCACCCTGGATGTCGTCATGGGACAGCAGTTCGCCCTCGATGACGGCGGCCAGGTTCATGGCCAGGGCCTTCTGGCGCTTGGGGAAGATGCCCTGCACCGTCAGGCTGCCGATCTGCACCGGTCGGCGGGGGTGAAAAAGCATCTTGATGGCGATGAAGTTGGTGATCCAGCCGATAAAGGCGCAGATCACCACTGAAAAGCACAGCTTCAAAAGCATGGCAATCTCCGGTTCGAAAATCCTGTTCCCCAGAGGCGCACCGCGCTTCTATTCCTCGGTGGGAGGAACCTGCTGGTCCATGGTACGGGGGATGTCGTTTTTGAGCGTGGCCTTGATCTGCGCGGTGAAGGCCGCCAGGCCCTGGATATTGATGCCGCCCAGCATTTCGGCTTCCGATTCGATCTTGGAACACGCCTTGGCGCTGGACCAGATGAGATGGATGCCCGCTGTCTGCTTCACGCCTCCCGCGTTGGCCAGTTCGATGACGGCCATGGCGTTGGAGCGGCGGACCTGCTTCTTGACCTGAGCAGGCAGAGCCGGGACCTTCAGCAGATCGCTTTTGGACAAAAACATGTACGTCAGGGTCATGCTCGGGCTGGACATGGCCTGGTTGCGAAAACCGTTGTCAACGCCCACACCCTGCTCTTGGGCGGATTTGATCATGTGGAACAGGTCTCCGGCGATGCTCTGGGCGTAATTCTTTTCTGTCATGAATACCTCGCGTTGGATGGGGCCGGGTTCCAAGCGTCCCGGCGCCCGGCTCCTTTACACGAGGCAACCGCGTCAGGCAAGACGCCGGATCAGGCGAAGGTGCGGCCGTCCCAGGCCCATTTTCCAAGATCCGCATCCATGAAGACGATGAAAACGCGCTGGCTTTCTATGCCCAGCTCCGCCTGCATCATGTCCGTCAACTCTTCGGCCAGCTTTTGGACCAGGTCATCCTTGAGGCCCAGCGCGTGAACTTCCACGTGCGCCACCGGTTCGTCGTTGCCCCCGAAAAACATGGACGTTTCGTCCCTGATCATGACCATCATGTACGTCTCGGCTTTGCAAAGCCCTGTGCAGACGCAGTCGGAGAGGGTGCGCATGAGCTTGCTCTTGTCCTGCACGCGCACGTTTGTCGTAAGTTCAAGGCAGGGCATTGATACCTCCTTACAGTTATTGCACCACCCAGACGGTGCAGTCCTTGGCCAGATGCGTGACCTTGGTGGTCACGCTGCCGAACAGAAACTCCTCGGCCCGGGATACGCCCCGGCGGCCGATGACCAGGGTCCCGAAGTCGCCCTGTTGCTGCACCTGCAGGATGTCGCGGGCGATGGACGTGCCGATGCTGCACTGCTGCGCCACAGGGTTCACCGGGGACTGGCAGTGCGGGACATAGGAGATGGTCACCGCGTCGTTAGGGATGCCGTGGCCGGTCAGGTTGGCCTTGGCCTGCTGCAGGAAGGTGCGGATGCGCAGTTCCTGAGCCTGGCCGGCCTCGACCCAGGACGCTTCATCGGGGTACAGGTCGCGGTTGGGCGGGCGTTCGATATAGAGGATCGTTATCTGGAAATCCGTGCTTCCCGTCAGAAGCTCGGCGACATAGGTCACGGCGCGGGCGGCGTTGTCCGAAGCGTCCACGGCGATGAGAATTTTTTTCGGATCCATGTTCTCTCCTTACGTGTTGATTCGCCCACGGCGAATTTCGTCGATGCAGGGAAGAAGGTCTTCAAGCAGCTCTCCGACAGTGAAATAAAATACCTCGGAAGTGCAGGAAAAGTGCATGAGCACATTGTTCAGGGAATGTGGCACATAGGGGTAGACCTTGCGCAGGTTGGCCAGACGGTGCCGGAACAGCAGGGAGAAGTCGGAGGCTTCGAGGGGCGCATCGGCCTTGCCGTCAAAATCGGGGCGGGGGATATTGAAGGTGGTGCAGAACTTCTTGCCCACCAGATAGAGGAGCAGGTTGCCCAGGCCGAAGATATCCAGGCCAAAGGGGTTTTCCTGGAATTCGTAGGTGTAGTCGAAGTCGATCCATACGTAGTTGCCCGTGCCCTGTTCCAGCCAGAGGTGGTCGCGGCGGATGTCGCCGTGGTTCTCCCCGTGCCTGTGCAGGAATTCAATGGCGCGGCAGGCCTGGGCGAATTTTTCCAAAACGTCCGGCAGCATATCGAAGAAGTAGGTCTTGTGGTCGGCCTCCAGACGGTCGATGTGGATGGAGAGAAGGTTTCCCCTGACCACGTCGAGGACGCGCACGTTGTTTCCGGCCGCGTCGTCGCGGGAATAGCCCTGCATGAAGCGCATGTCGCCCTTGACCAGATCAAGGATGCGCGCCTCCTTGCGCGGGCTGCGGTAGCACTCGATCTCCATGCTGCCCATGGATACGGGGAATTTCTCGTAGAACACCAGCTTGAGGATCTTGCGTTCTCCCGTGGACAGTTCCCGGCAGCGCTTGACCCAGTACTTGGGGTCCTCCACGCCGAAACTGCGTTCCTTTTCGTCGCGCAGCACCAGGAAATGCTTTCCGTCCAGTTCAATCACGTCGCCGTAGCTGATGTTCATGAATTCCGTGGTGTCGGTGAGCAGCTGCCCGGCCCGCTTGCGCGGGAATTCCGGGTCATAGCGGCTGATGATCTCGTAGGCGTTGGTCATGCCTGCCTCCTGCGTCCGGCCCTAGGCGTGGTTGCGCAATTTGAGTTCGATGGGGTGGGGCTTCAGGTAGGTCTGGTCCTGCAGATAGAATTCTTCGTATTTGAGTACGTAGTGATTGAGCAGGGTTACCGGGACAATGAGCGGCAACACACCGCTGGCGTACTGGTTGATCAGATCGAGCAGTTCCTGCTTTTCATCCGGAAGCAGATCGTTTTTGAAATAGCCCATGATGTGCTGCAGCACGTTGCGATGCTTGGGCGGCGTGGCTTTCATGCGCATGGCGTTCATGAGGTGCTCGTGGTAGCTCTTCAAAAGCTGCTCCCTGGGCATGGCCTTGCCGCCTGCCACCAGGCGGCCCATGGCCCGGTAGATTTCCGGGCTGTGGGCCATGATCTGGAGTTTGTGGCGGGTGTGGAAGGTGACCAGGTTGCCCAGGCTCTGGCCGCTCTTGAGCATGTCGCGGTAGCGGCGCAGCACGAAGATGCGGTCGATGAAATTCTCGCGCAGATGCACATCATGCAGGCGACCCTCCTCTTCAACGGGCAGCAGGGGAAAGCGCTCCATGAACATGCGTGCGAAGATGCCCACGGACTGTCCTGCCAGATTGCCCGATTCCGAATAGACCTTGACCCGCTCCATGCCGCTGGACGGGGACTTGCTCTTGAAGATGAAGCCGCACAGTCCTTCGTTCTCCAGTTCGGCCAGGCGCCCTTCCGCCCATTCCTGCATGCGCCGGGTGTGGTCGATGCCGGTTTTCTGGGTCAGCAGGCGCGGTGACTCGGGATTGCCCACCAGACGCATGGCTTCGCGCGGGATGGGAAGGCCGCACTCCACTTCCGGGCAGACCGGGACGTATTCGACATATTCGCCCAGGGTCCGGGTCAGGAAGGGGTCGTGCTTGTGCCCCCCGTCGTAGCGGACCTTGTCCCCGAGCAGGCAGCGGCTGATGCCCAGCCGGATGGGTCGATTCATGATATTCTCCTTGCCGGAGGCGTTGTCCTTGGTGCCGGGAGCCTCCGGGCATGATACGATTTTTACGAATATTCTTCAATTACCGCCCCTCTGTCCAGAATGGGGCTTTTAAAAAACTTATCCCAGGCCGACGTGGGTCAGTTGCTGGAAATTGCTGACCAGCTGATAGCTGTCGACTTTAAGTTCCATGACCGCGCTGTCCGGTGCGGCCGCGAAGGCGCTCAGGTTTGGATGCCGTCGCGAAAAAAGGGTCACCGCCTCGTGCCTGCGCTCTGCCTCCAGTTCCGTGGCGAAAGCCGTCACGGTCACGGCCTGGGCGCTGGCCGGGTCGGTCGGTTCGTTGCGCGCCGTACTGACCAGAAAGGACACGTTGGGGTTGGCGGCCATATTGTCGAACTTCGTGGTCTGGCGGGGCGTGACCACGATCAGGGTCCGCAGGTCCGGCGTGATCGCGAAAGCCATCTGGCTGCACAGGGGGATGTCCATGAAGGAGGTTCCAAGCACGCCTGCGCGCTGTCCGCCCATGATTGTCTCGAGGGTTCTGCGCGCCTCGGGGTCGGCCAGGGTGGTCTCTTTCACGTTCGGCTTGGTCATCAGATTCGACATTGCGATCCCTCCTTGGGTGGGGTGATGGGTCCGGACAGGATTTTTCCGCCGATTTTGCGGGCCAGGGCCGTGAGCATGCCCCGAAAAAGCGGGCCGTGCACGGGCATGAGCGGATACCAGTAGACAATCCCCAACAGTCCTCTGGGCAGGAAACGGGCGCGCAGGGTCAGCCTGGTGCGCCCGGGGCCTTCTTCTTCCACATCGAATTGCAGCAGCGCCTCGCCCGGCAGCTTCATCTCGGCCAGCAGGCGCAGGCGGCGGTTCTCCTCGACCACCAGCACCCGCCAGAAATCCAGGGCGTCCCCGACACGCAGTTCATCCGGATGACGCCGTCCGCGGCGCAATCCCGGACCGCCAATGAGCTTGTCAGCCAGGCCGCGGAGCTTCCACAGCAGGTCTCCGTACAGCCAGCCTTCGTCGCCACCCAGGCGCACAAGCACGGTCCAGACCTCGGCCGGGGTGGCGGCCAGGGTCAGGGTGTGCGCCGATTCAAGCACCGTCCCGCCGGCATAGGGGGCGTCTCCGCAGTCGATCCATTCCGGGATGCGCTGCTCGCCTGCATCGGACCAGCAGGTCTGGGCCTCGTGCCGCACCGTGCGGTCAAGGGCCCTGGTGATGGCCTCCTCGGCCGTGAGCAGCCGTGCCTTGACAAGCTCGCGGATGGTGTTTTCGCGGCACACGACCTTGTTGCGCAGGCCTTCGGCCAAGGGCCGCGCCAGACTTGAAGGGACCGGGGTGACCAACTGGATCCAGTAGGAGGAGAGTTTGGGCGTCAGCACCGGCACCGGGATGATGATGCGTGGCCTCAAACCTGCCACGCGGGCATAGACGTCGAAAAGTTCCCGATAGCTCAGGATGTCCGGGCCGCCGATGTCCAGGGTGCGCCCTGCGGTTTCAGGCCGCTCCAGACAGCCGATCAGGTAATCGAGCACGTTGGTCACGGCGATGGGCTGACACAGGGACTGGACCCAGGCCGGAGTGATCATGATCGGCAGGCGGTCCACCAGATAGCGCAGGATCTCAAACGATGCACTGCCCGACCCGATGATCATGGCCGCCCGCAGCCAGGTCAGGGGAACCGGCCCGCTGCCAAGAATTTCGCCGACCTCCATGCGCGATTTGAGATGGTCGCTCAGATCCTTGTCCATGTCGCCGAGGCCACCAAGATAGATGATCCTTTCCAGGCCAGCCTCTTTGGCCGCGTCGCGCATGATGATGGCCGCACGTTTGTCGCGGTCCTCGAAATTCTTCACGCCCGGATACATGGAATGAACCAGATAGTAGGCCGCATGGCACCCCTTAAGGGCCTCGGTCAGCGCAGGCTGATCCAGGGCGTCGGCCTGGGCCAGTTCGATATTCGCATGGGTCGCGAAGGGCCTGCACCGCAGCTTCTCCGGATTGCGGCCCACGGCGCGCACTTTCCATCCTCGCTCGAGCAGGGCCGCGACCAAGCGGCCTCCGATGTAGCCCGTCGCTCCAATCACGGCCACGGTGCGGTTATTGTTCATTCGTCAACTCCTGATAATTTTTGATCTTTAAGATAGTTCCTTCCCGGCGTCTGGCAACCGTCTTTACTCGCGCGGACAAGCAACCTATGCTTTGCGGTGATGCGTGTTTAATGTTTTCACCAATGAGGTAGTCATGAATATACAGGTATTCCGGGATGGTGGCGAGTCGAAAGATGCCGTTTTGCTCATGTTTCGTACCGAAGGGGCGCCCTGGAGCGACGAGGAACGGCAGCTTGCAGGTTTTACCGCGCCGGATGCGCAGATACCCTTTTCCGGGAAGGCCGGGAGGACCAGATTGTGCTCGGGATCGGCCGGGACATGCCTGCTGGTCGGCCTGGGCAAGGCCGATGATCTCGACCTGGACGGATTTCGCGCCGCCGTGGGCGTGGCTGTGCGTACGGCGGCCGGACAGGAGATTTCATCCCTGGCCGTAGCTTCCGAGCACCTGGAGCGCCTGGCTCTGGCCGAGGACCTGACCCTTGAGTGCGTGGTGGCCGCGCGCTTGGCCGGGTACCGATTCGTGGCCTTCAAGTCCGATCCCGGAGAGGAGGACTGCCCTTCAAACCTGTCGATCCGAAGCGCCGACGCGGGGCTTGAGGCAAAAGTGGCCCGAGCCCTGGCCGTGGCGGATGGGGTCGTCCTGGCCCGCGATCTGGTCAACACCCCTGCCAACGTGGCCACTCCCGAATATCTGGCCGGGGTGGCCCGCGATCTGGCCGCGGAGTTCGGCTTTGGCGTGCAGGTCTTCGGACCCGAGGAAATCGTGGACATGGGCATGGGCTCCTTTGCCTCGGTTTTTCGGGGCAGTGAAACCCCGGCCCGGTTCATCGTCCTCGATTCCGATCCGCACGGCGGTTCGAAGCCGCTGGTATTTGTGGGCAAGGGCGTGACCTTTGACACCGGAGGCATCTCGCTCAAGCCTTCTGCCAAGATGCACGAGATGAAAGGGGACATGGCCGGTGCCGCCGCCATTCTGGGATTGTTCAGGACCCTCGGGCAGGCGGGAGGCAGCGTGCGGCGAGTGGTGGGGCTTTTGCCCTGCACGGAAAACGTGCCGGGCAGCAGGGCCACCAAGCCCGGCGACGTGGTCACGGCCATGAACGGCAAGACCATCGAGATCCTCAATACCGACGCCGAAGGTCGCCTCATCCTGGCCGACGCCCTGGCCTACAGCGCCCGCTATGAACCGGAGATCCTGGTCGATATGGCCACCCTGACCGGGGCCTGCCTCGTGGCGCTCGGCACAAAGGTGGCCGCGATCTTCGCCACCACGGCGGAACTCGACCAGCGCATCCGCGAGGGCGGCAGCCGTGTGGGCGAGAGGTTCTGGCCCATGCCTTTGTGGAAGGAGTACGGCGAGGCCCTGAAAGGCGATGTGGCGGATCTGAAGAACATCGCCACCCGTGAGGGCGGAGCGATCTACGCGGCCATGTTCCTGAAGAACTTCGTGCCCGAAGGCGTGGACTGGGCCCATCTGGACATCGCGGGACCGGCCTGGACCGACGAGAACGCGTCCATCTTTCGGCCCGGCGGGACCGGGTTCGGGGTACGGACATTGTGGGAGCTGATTGAGGCTTATGATGGGCGTGAGGGGGAGATGGCGCTGTAGGAGCGCAGGAGTTTTGACGGTGGGCGCTTGGACGGAGCTTGGTCGGTGGACGCGTGTGCGGGCCTGGCCGGGAGGTGGAGCTTGGCCGGTGGACGCGTGTGCGGAACGGGCCAGGCGGTGGAGCTTGGGCGGGAGACGCGTGTGCGGGTCTGACCGGAGTCGGGCCGTCGAAACTCCCTCCGCCGGCCTCGTAATGCTTCCCCGCTGCGCGCCTGGAACTCAGGCCTGCGCCAGTACGAAGGAGCAGCGGGGAAGCAAACGATGCCAGGCTCGGTCAGACAGTCGACGCCCCGACTCCGGCCAGACCCGCCCCCGCTTGGCGACAGGGCGGCAAGGAGCATGAAA
>SWCA01005286.1_pt1 | contig 95022 bp, 95 predicted proteins | sample 4692961 | NCBI WGS metagenome assembly SWCA01 (sample SAMN10267275, study PRJNA491770) | bioreactor metagenome | isolation source: DHS bioreactor inoculated with | place: Japan: off Shimokita Peninsula | reverse complement strand
GGTGAATTCAGACATGGCAGCGCGTTGGGCGCGCTGCTGGTCGTAGAGGTCTAGGAAAATCCGGTACTTAGCGTCGTGATAGGCACGTTGCGACGGGTCGAGCGCGATCCTGCCGCCCGGCCGAACCATCGCGCCAGCCGCATCAGGGATGGAATTGAAGCTGCCGGACGCTACCGCCGCGAGAATGCCGGCACCGAGTGTCACCGCATCCTCGTCCTCAGCGAGATGGATGTCGAGCCCGATCGCATCAGCATGCACCTGCATGAGTAGTGGGTTCTTGGTGTGCCCCCCTGCCATCACCAGGCGGTCTATCTTATGTCCCGCTTGGTTCATCGCCTCGATAATGTGGCGGGTGCCATAGGCGATCGCTTCGAGCGTGGCGAGGTAGAGCCGCGCCAGCGCATCGGGCCCCTCCTCCAGCGTGAGGCCGATTACGCTGCCGCGGGCATCAGGATCGGCGCGCGGCGAACGGTTACCGTGATGATCCGGAAGCACATGCAGGTTCGCCACCGGGAAGGCTTCCCTGGCAGCGAGCGCCGCGACCCAGTCGTTCAGCACCTCGTAGACATTGCGTCCGCTCGCCGCTGCCTCGGATTTCGCCTGCGGATAGGCCGAGGATTGACGGATCGTCCAGTCGAGCAGGCTGCCGGTCGCGCTCTGACCGCCCTCGGCCAGCCACCAGCCCGGAAGCATCGCCCCGGCATACGGGCCCCAGACTCCCGGGACCATGATCGCTTCGCGGCTCACCACCATGTGGCAGTTCGAGGTGCCGGCGATCAGCGCCATCGTGCCTTCCGGCTCTGCACCCGCAAGCGCCACGCCGCCGGCATGGGCGTCGATGATCCCCGTGGCCACGGCGATACCCGGTTCAAGACCGAGATCGGCGGCCGCCGCGGCCGAGAGCTGGCCGGCGAGAGAACCGACGGGATGCACGCTGGCCGGCACTCGCGACGGTAGCTCCTCGAGCCCGACGCCTTCCAACAAGGTGTCCGAGAAGCGGTTTTCGTGGGCGAGCCAGTTCCACTTGCAGCCCAGCGTGCACACGCTCGCAACGTCATCACCGGTCATCCGCCAGACCATGTGGTCGGCCAGGTCATGATAGCGCACTACTTTTTCATGCTGGTCAGGCAGGTTCCGCTTCATCCACAAGATCTTCGGCAGTTCCATCTCAAGCGAGACCTCCCCACCGACATAGGCCAGAGCCGGGTCGCTGGTGGCATTGATGTCGGCCGCCTCGACGCCGGCGCGGTGGTCCATCCACATGATGATGTCTCGGGCCGGATCACGGTCTTCCGCGACCGAAACCGGCTTGCCACCTTCGCCCACCGCCACCAGCGAACAGGTCGCATCGACACCGATCGACACGACCTCGGCCGGTTGGACCCCCGCTTTGTCGAGCGCTTCCTTCATTGCCACGCAGGTCTGCGACCAGATATTCTCCGAAGACTGCTCTACGAACAGGGCGCGCGGCCGGAACTGCTCGATCGGCTGCACGCTGAAAGCACGCCGATTTCCGGTCCGGTCATACAGCCCGACACGGACGCTGCCCGAACCGATGTCCACACCGGCAAAGATCCTCGAAGCGCCGTCATCCATGAAACCATCCTCCGTCAGATTGTGTTCTGGAATCGGCTACCTTTCGGACCTCGAGTCCAGCGTTGGCATCGGCCGGGTATTCCCGGCACGACGCAACGGGCAGGCCAACCGACAGGCGGGTCGGCGCTCTCCCATGTTTCGTTTCGTCCGATGCCCCAAGATGCCAGGACGCGTCGCCTCTGCCCGACCCGGGCGGGCTCCCATGCACCAAGTCGATGCGAACCACCACGAGGCCCCGCATTTGACTCTGCGTTCTGCTCCCGATCCGGCCGCCCGAGGATCCCTGCACCACCACATTCGGCTTCGTGCTCCAGTCCCGGCTCCGGCAGCGAATATCTTGCTCGAGGCGCACCCTCATGACGCGACCCTCATCGTAGCGGCGCGCAGCTTTGTCCGACAACAAGGGTCGGCTGGAAGACAACACTGCGCCCTTTCCCTTCGTATCCCCCGTCGATGCGGTCAATCAGCATGCGCAGCGCGGCGTTGGTCATCTCAACGTCAGGGTGCTCTGTTCGGGTCAAGGCCGGGCGAAGCCCTCCAATACCGGCGACGGTATCTGTTGATGCGATCGAAACGTCTTCGGGACAGCGAAGGCCCAGATCGGCAATTGCCCGCATCACCCCGAGAGCCATGAGGCCACTGGCAACGTAGAGCGCCGTCGGCCGGTCGGGCGTGCGGAACAACTCAATGGCGACAGAATAGGCAATATCCTCGCGAAATTCGCCGAAACCGATGTCTTCCCGCCGGGGCGAGAGACCGCGCTCAGTCATCGCTTGGAGCATCCCCTCATGTCGACCGCTGGCTGTTGAAAGCTGCATCCGCCCGCAGATTGTGCCGATCCGCTTGTGCCCGAGGTCGAGAAGATAACCGGTCGCCTGCCGGCCGGCCGCGACGTTGTCGATCGAAACGGTGTCGATATCCTGATGGTCCACCGACCGGCCCAGGAGAACAACCGGGCAGCCGACCGAAAGATCTCGGTTGCGGTACTTGTTGTGCGAGCCCACCGGCACCACGACCGCGCCGTCGCAACCGATCTGGCGAATGCGTTCGAACGCCCGCCTTTCTGAATCCGGCTTCTCGTCACTGTTGAAGATTACGACCGAATAGCCCCATGCGGAAACCGCCGCCTCCGCCGCGCAAACGATGCGCGAGTAGAACGGGTTGGCAAGGTCGGCAACGACAAGCGCGATCAGCTGCGTTTTGCCGCGGCGGAGGTTCCGCGCCACGTGCGACGGCTTGTAGCTCAAGGCCTCGATGGCGCGCTTTACGCGAATCGTCAGGTCCGGGCTCACATAGGTCGACTCGTTGATCACCGCAGAAACGGTAGCCGTCGAGACGCCCGCCTTCTTCGCTACGTCACGAATGGTCGCCATTGCACCAATTTCAAACCGATTAGCTTCTGTTCGACTGCGACAATTGCGCATTTTTAAGAGCATTGCAATGATAATCCCTTGCGCGTGCCAGGATTCTCAGCAATCATAGCGAAACGGTTAGCCCGGTTTGAGCGGCAACCTCATAGGGAGAGAGAACATGAAAAACCTGTCGCGCGGCGTGCTTGCTGCGACCATGATGCTGAGCGCCACGGCGGCTTTCGGCCAAGATAAGCCGCTGGTTGGCATCGTTTCCATCAGCGCCAATGAGGCGAACAATGCGCGCTATATTCAGGGCGCCAAGGATGCTGCGGACGAACTGGGTTACCAGGTGAACGTGATCGACGCAGCCGGCAGCGCCGATCAGGCGAACTCCGCGATTCAGAACTTCGCGCAGCTCGGTGCCTTTGCGATCGTTGATATGGTGTTTCCGTGGTCGTCGATCGGTGCGGGCCTCGCCGCAGCCGATGCCGCCGGCATTCCAGTCGTGAGCTGGGGCGGTGGCTTGGGTGGCAGCGTTGCGGCAACCAACGGCTCGGGCGGCCCGATGGTCGTACCGGTCAACGAACTGATGCTAGAAAACATGGAAGGCAAGGGCTCGATCTTGGCGTTGACCTATCGGACCGGCGAAGTATGCCGAAATCGCGAAGTCGAACTCGACAAGATGCTCGAAGCCTATCCCGACGTCACCGTGACGAAGAACGAGGTCCGCATTCCCGGGTACTTTGAAGATGGTGCGCAATATGCCAATGCGTGGCTTGCCGGCCATCCCTCCGGTGATGAAAGCCTCGCCATCTGGGGCTGCTGGGACGACCCGGCAATCGGTGCCATCAGCGCGCTCCGCAGCCAGGGCCGCACCGACGTGCTGGTTTACGGCGTGAATGGCAACGCTCAGGCGCTTGAGAACATCAAGGGCGGGCACATGACCGCAACCGCATGGCAGGACAGCTACACCGAGGGATACAACATGGTAAACCTGCTCCAGGACATCCGCGACGCAGGCGACTCCTGGGAACCCAAAGCGGTCGAGGTTCCGGCTGTTCTGGTGACACATGACACTGTTGAAGCCTTCCTGGCTGAACATCCCGACGCGATCCAGTAATCCTGATCGTCTCCAGAAAGTGACGCCCAGTCATGTCAACGCAATCCAAAGCGTTTGAACATCAGGAAACGGGGGAGTCCGAGACCTCCCCGTTTCTTGTGGCAAAACACATCTCGAAGAGCTTCGGCGGCGCCCGGGCACTTCGAGATGTATCAATCGATATCCGGCCAGGTGAAGTGCATGGGTTGATCGGCGCGAACGGCGCAGGCAAGTCCACGCTGATCAAGATCCTCGCCGGTCTCGTAACCCGTGATTCCGGTGTCATCGAGATTGATGGCAGGCCCGTGTCGATCGAAAGTCCGACGCGGGCGACCGATCTCGGAATGAGCTTCATCCACCAAGAGCTCTCGTTCGTGCCCGGGATGAGCGTTCTGGAAAACATCATGCTCGGTATCCCGAAAGACACACGTTTCGGGATGGTCGACTGGCGCCATATCGCGGCCAAAGTTGCGCCGATTGCCCAGCGCGTCGGCGTAGGGGCGCCACTCTCCGCTAATGTAAAAGGCCTTTCCACGGCCGAGAACTGGCTGATCAACATCTGTCGTGCGCTGGTGCGCAAGGCCCGGTTTATCGTCATGGACGAGCCCACCGCCTCGCTGTCGGAAAGCGAAAGCGAACGGCTGTTTTCCATCGTGCGCGATCTTTCGGCCTCGGGCGTGGCGGTTCTTTACGTTTCCCATCGGCTCGACGAAATCCTCAGTCTCTGTGACCGTGTCACGGTGTTCCGCGACGGGCAGTCGACGGAAAAATTGGAGAGGTCGGAGCTCACGCGGGCGCGGCTAGTTGAAGCCATCGTCGGCGGCAAGCCGCCGGAGGAAGAGACACTCAAGCGGAGCCACGAAGGCAGCAAGACAGTGTTGCGGGTGGAGCATCTTTCGCGCGTGCCCCGGGTCGACAATGTCAGTCTCGATCTGCACGAGGGTGAAGTGCTCGGCATCGGCGGCCTGGTTGGGGCAGGGCGCACCGAGCTGGTGCGGCTGATATATGGCGCTGATCGTCCCGACAGCGGCCGGATGACCCTTGACGGTCAGCCATTCAGCCCGAAGTCGCCGAACGAAGCTGTCAGGCAGGGGCTCGGCCTGGTGCCAGAGGAGCGCCGTGCAGAGGCGCTGCTTTTGAACAAGAGCATTGCCTTCAATCTCAGTCTTGCCAACCTCCGGCAGATCGTCTTCGGCCCATCCGTGCCGCTCATCAGCGGTCGCGCGCGGGCTAGGCTTGCAAACGAAGTCGTCGAGGAACTGGCGATCAAGACCGAGGACGTTGCAACGCCTGTCGGCCGCCTTAGCGGCGGGAACCAGCAGAAAGTTGTTATCGGCCGGTGGCTGAAACGAATGCCACGTGTGCTGATCCTCGACGAGCCAACCCGTGGCGTCGATATCGGAGCGCGGGCCGAAATTCATCGAATGGTCCGCGCCCTGGCCGCCAAGGGTATGGCGGTGCTGGTCGTATCTTCCGAACCGGAGGAATTGCCGCAAATCTGTGATCGTGTGCTTGTCATGGCTGAAGGGCGCATCGTCGCCGAGTTCAGCGGCGCCGACGTATCACGCCAAACCATTGTCGCGGCGAGCTACGCCGAAAGAATGCCCCTCGATTCGGAGAAGAAAACATGACCGACATTTCCATCGGCAACCGTCGCTTGTCGCCCCGCCACAAGGCGGCGCTCGGCATATTTGCGCGGTACGGCACGATCATCGGCCTCGTTTCGATGATCATCATCTTCTCGTTCCTGTCGCCGCGCGCGTTCCCAACCGTCAACAACTTCACCAACGTTCTCAACCAGGCTTCCCTTGCGGTGATTATCGCCGGCGGCCTGACCCTTGCGGTGATCATCGGTGAGCTTGACCTGTCGATCGGCATGGCCGCCAGCTTACACGGCATTCTTGTGACGGGCCTGATCGTCCAGAACGAAGTGCCAATCCCGATCGCCATTGCAATCGTCATCGGCCTGGGCGCGTTTGTCGGACTGATCAACGGTCTGATCGTCACCAAACTTCGTGTGAACTCGGTGATTGGCACCTTGGGCGTGGGCACGATCTTGACCGGGCTGGCGTTCGCCTATTCCTCCGGCGTTCCTATCGTCGCCGGGGTTCCCGAGGCGTTTTTGCAGATTTCGCTCGGACGTTGGCTGTTTGGCATCCCGAACAACATCGTCGTCATGGCGCTTGTCGTCGGTGGCCTCTGGGTGTTGGTCGAACGGACCCCGATCGGACAGGAAATCCAGGCGGTGGGCGGCAATGCATCGGCCGCGCGGCTTGCTGGCATCAACGTTGACCGTGTAAAAACGCTCGGGTTCGTCATCTCGGGCATGTGCGCTGCCCTGACCGGCGTGCTGCTCGCATCGCGTCTCGGTAGCGGTACCACAAGCGCCGGTGATTCCTATTTGCTCACCGCGTTCGCTGCAGTTTTCCTTGGTTCGGCCACGCTGCGCGATGGTGAGTTCCATATCCTTGGCACGCTCGTCGGCGCACTGATCATTGCGATCGGGTTCAACGGCCTGAACATCTTCGGTGCCCCGACCTTCAGCCAGTACATGTTCCAGGGATCAATCCTGATCCTCGCCGTGGCTCTGTCGAGCCTTGGGCGTCTCATTGCCGAAAGTTAGGAGGCAAACAATGTCCGACAACTGGGAACTCTACGTCATAGAATACGCCCGTTCGAAGGCGCAGCCCTGGGTCGATCTGATCAGTGGGATGTATGACAAAGGTGTCGTCGATCTTCCGTTCTCCTTCGTGCTGGCTACAAATCGCGACCGCAAGGTGTTGATCGACACTGGATTCATGCAGGATGAAAACAGCTCCGGGTTTTCACAGAAATTTGGCATTCCTTATTGGATCTCGCCGGTGAGGATGCTGGGTGAAATCGGAGTGAAGGCGGAGGAGATCACCGATGTGGTCATCACCCATGCGCATTTCGATCACATGGGCTCCATCGCCGAGTTTCCCAACGCCAATATCTTCATACAGAAGAGCGAGCTGATGGCCTGGTATGAGGCCATCGCCCTTCCCAAACGCTTTGGCTACCTCACCAATATCATCGACCCCGACAACCTGAGAACCGCGCTGGAAGCTTCGATCGAGCACCGGGTCACGTTGGTCAACGGCGACAAGGACAACATTCTGCCCGGGATTCATGCTCGGATCGGCAAGGGTCACACGCCCGGCCACCAGTTCGTCGCGGTCGAAACCGCGCGCGGAAGGCTGGTTATTTCAGGTGATTGTGTCTATTCGCGCCAACAATTCGCTGGCGTCAACAGCGAGGGCGTACACGCGCCGCTCAACAACGCCACAGGGTGTATCTGGGACCAACTCGAAACGCTCGACAAAGTCGAGAATGAAATCGGGCATGACCAAAGCAAGCTGATCGTCCTGCACGATTCTGAACGCTGGGAAGGACTGCCGGTCGTCAAGGAAGTCGAAGGATACAAGATCGTCAAAGCAGGCTAGCGGCCCCAAAGCAGCGCGCGACGCATGAGCAGGACCACTGCGATCGGGTCGCGCACAGTCAAGCGCAACCTTTCGTTTCCCGAAGCCACCGTTGACGGGATACTGCTCGGTTGACGCGCCGTCGGCTCAATGGATCGAAGTGGGAGGCCCGGAATGAAACGCTCAGACATCAACGCGGCTCTGCGCGAAGCCAAGGCCCTTGCAGCCGCCCACAGGTGGCGCCTGCCCGACTGGGCCGATTGGACCGAAGCCGACTACGAAACCGAGCCGGCGCTCTCGGCCAATCTCAGGGCCCGTCAGCTCGGTTGGGACGTGACCGATTTCGGGCTCGGCGATTTCGAGCATACCGGGCTTACGCTGTTTTGCGTGCGCAACGGGGTGCAGGGCGACAAGGCCACGCTGCCCTATGCCGAGAAGCTGTTGATCGTGCGCGAGGGCCAGGTCACGCCCTACCACTTCCACAAGGTGAAGATGGAAGACATCATCGTGCGCGGCGGCGGCAACTTGATGGTGCAATTCGCCCGCGAAGGGGCCATTGCCGAGGCCCCGGTACTGGTCGATGGTCGCGAGGTCAAAGACCCCTACGGCGCGCCGATCCGGCTCACACCGGGCCAGAGCATCACCATTCCCAGGGGGATGCATCACAGCTTCTGGGGCGAGCCTGGCACAGGCACCGCCTTCTGTGCCGAGATCAGCCAGTGCAACGACGACCTCACCGACAACTACTTTCGCGACCCCATAGGTCGGTTTTCGACGGTGGAGGAAGACGAGCCCAAGCTGCACCCGCTCTGGAACGAGGTCGGCGCGGCGACGTAGCGCTCGACACGCGGAGGCGTCGATCTACACTAGTTGGAAAGGCGCCCAGACAATTGAGCACCGGACGCTGTTCTATCAAAGCACTGCGAACTCCTCTCATCCTGGACGGTGGCGCCGCCAGCAATGTCGCGAGAAGAGCTCGTGACTTGGCGAGGGCAAAGACCGATTGCGGCTGAGGCGGCCGAGTCTCTTCTGGCTACGACCGTGGTTGAAGTGATCGATGGTACCATCATAGGTCGCGTAGAGGTTTGCTCGCTTGAATGTGCCGAAAGGTCTTTGTGGTGGTATGTGCATCGGTGGCGCTCCGAATACGCCTCAGAGCTCTAGAATTGCGCGTAGGCTGGCTTGATCGCGTACGGAATTCGAGGTGGTCCCGGCTTTTCGGACAGCTCAGCGGCTGATCTAAGGTGTATCCGGGTTGGTTTTCATGCCGCCAATTTCTGATCTCGACAGATCCAGTATGCCTCTTTCGGCGTTCTGCGCTCAAGCGAGGAATGGGGCCGCTCGGTGTTATTGAACGTCATCCAGTTGCTGATCACGCGCCGGGCCTGGAACCCGTCGCTGAATTCTTCGAGATAGACCGCTTCCTGCTTGAGCGACCGCCAGAGCCTCTCGATGAAGATGTTGTCCATGCAGCGACCGCGCCCATCCATCGAGATGCGGATGCTCGCCTCGGTCAGCGTTGTGATCCAGGCCGATCCGGTGAACTGTGCCCCTGATCTATGTTCATGATCTCGGGCGGCCCGAAGCGGGCGATGGCCTCGTTCAGCGCCACGACGCAGAAGTCCGCGTGCATCGTGTTCGACAGCCGCCAGTTCAGCACCTTGCGCGTGGGCCCAGTCCATGATCGCGACCAGGTAGAGGAACCCGTGCCGGACAGGGATGGAGGTGATGTCGGCGCACCAGACCTGGTTCGGGCGGTCGATCGCCATGCCTCTGAGCAGGTACGGATAGACCGGGTGCTGCGGGTGCGGCTGGCTGGTTCTGGGCCGCTTGTAGGCCGCCTCCAGGCCCATCTTTGCCATCAATCGCCTGACGCGGTGACGTCCCACGGCAATGTCTTCCCGGCGCAGGTAGGCCGCGATCTGGCGGCTGCCGAAGAACGGGTATTTGGTGAACACCCGGTCGATGTGCTTCATCAGCGCCAATATCGCCACGTCGATACCGACCGGCGCGTAGTAGAACGCCGACCGGCTCAGCTTCACCAGCCGGCATTGCTGGCTGATACTGAGGTCAGGATGGTCGCGGCGGATCATCGACCGTTTCTTTGCCGGGCTCACCTCTTGAGCCCTTCGGACAAAAAATCGTTCTCGACCGCCAGCCTCCCGATCTTGGCATGCAATTCTTTGACCTTAGCTTCGGTCGTCCCTTCCGGCTTGCCGCCACGGGCAAACACATCGGCCATGCCTTCAACGGCCCGACGCTTCCACGTGCTCACCTGGTTCGGGTGAACCTGATGCCGTGCCGCGATCTCCTGGATCGTCTTGTCACCGCGCAGTGCCTCAAGCGCGACCTTGGCCTTGAACTGATCTCTAAACTTCCGGCGTTTCGCCATCTTCGTATCCATCCAATGTGGTTGGATACACCTTGGCCAACTGTCCGTTTTTCTGGGACCACTTCACTCGGCGCCATTCCGCTTTGGGATACAGGCCACCAGTCAACTACGACAGGGCAGCACCTGAAGAGCTGGAATCTCTCGGCCCGCACCCGTCTATCAGGCCGGCGGAACGCCAATGCCACAGTCTGGTTGTGAGGCTCGTTGCGGTGTCGTGACGTTCAACTCGATGTCTGATGTGACGCGACAGAGTTCCCAAGGCCTCAGGCGCGCGTCCAGCTCACTTCGATCTTGCAGTTCAGGGTGTTGCTGACGGTGCAGATCGCCTTGGCGGCGGCGACCATCCGTTCGGCCTCCTGCGGGTCCTCGGCGAGATCGCCGCAGATGACGCAAGTTATGGATTGCAGCCGGCCCGGCATGTCCATTGCCTTCTCGCCGCCGGCCGAAACGTGGAACGGCGGCAGGTGGGTGCCGTCCTGCCTGGCGACGATGCGCAGCGACTCGAGCAGGCATTGGGCGACCGCGGCGAGCAGGGTCAGGACCGGCTTGTCGTTTGGGGGGTGACTGTGGGTTTCTCCGTCTTGCGCGGTTGCAAAACGGGTGCCGCCCGCGCCGTCGTAGAACACGAAGACCGGGGCAAAGCGCTTGGGCTTGAAGGTTGGGGCCATGTCGGAGCCTCGTCAGAACAGAAGGTTGGGAAGGAACAGCGCGATGATCGGAAAGGCCGTGAGCACGCCGAGTGCGAACAGGTGGATCATCCAGTAGGGCACCGTGGCCTTGGCGACGCGGCCAAGGCTGATCTCGTTGTTGGTCAGGCTGGAGAGCACCGAGAGGTTGAGCCCGACCGGTGGCGTCACCTGGCCGATCTCGATCACGATGGTGATCAGGACGCCGATCCAGATCGGATCGAAGCCGAGCCCAGTGAGCAGCGGGAAGACCACGGGCAGGGTCATGATCATCAGCGAAAGTCCGTCGAAGAAGCAGCCGAGGACCAGGTAGAACAGCACCACGATCAACAGGATGCTGTAGCGGTCGAGCCCGCTGGCGGCGACGATGTTGAGGATCTGCTGGGGCACGCCGAGAATGCTCACCGACTGGGCGAGGATGGTGGCGCCGAGCACCACGAAGCCGATCGCGGCAAACAGCAGCGTTGAATGGAAGATCGCGTCGAGCAGTTTGCGCAAGGTCAGTTCGCCCCAGATCGACGAGATGATCGTGGCCAGCACCACGCCGACGCCAGCGGCTTCGGTGGGGGTTGCGATGCCGCCGATGATACTGCCGATCACCGCCAGGACGAGCACCAGCATCGGCCAGACCTGACCGAAGCCGCGGATCGTCTTGCCCAGCGGCTGGCGCGTGCCATCGTGCGGGGCAAGCGCGGGGTTTCGCAGCGATTTGAGGAAGATATAGCCCATGAACATGGCGCCGATCATCAGGCCGGGCAGAATCCCGGCGACGAACAACCGGCCGATCGAGGTTTCGGTCAGGGCGCCGAAGATCAGGAACGACAGGCTTGGCGGGATCAGCAGCCCGAGCGTGCCGCCGCCCGCCAGGCTGCCGACGATCATGTCCTTGTCGTAGCCGCGTTTGGTCATTTCCGGGTAGGCGACCGACCCGACGGCGGCGGCGGTCGACAGGCTCGATCCGCTGACCGCGCCAAACAGGGTGCAGACGGCGATATTGGTGTGCAGAAGGCCGCCGGGCACGCGGCGAAACAGCGGCGCGAGGGCCGAATAGGCCCGGCTGCTGACACCGCTGCGCAGCAGGATCTCGCCCAGCAGGATGAACAGCGGCACGGCGCTGAGGGTGAAGGAATTGAACACGCTCCAGATCGCATCGACGGCCAGCGACGTTGCCCCGTTCGAGTAGACATGCAGCAGCACCAGCCCGGTCAGCCCGAGGGCTGCGCCGAGCGCAACCCCGGTCGAGGCACTGACGACCATGATGCCGATGAGATTTGCCCAGAACATGCGTCAGGCGTCCTTCTGCGCGGGGGCGATGGGGGGGAGGTCTTCGAGTTTGTTGTGCTGTTCGGCGTCGAGAAACCCAAGCAGGCGGCCGAGGTAGACCAGCCATGTCAGCGCCACCGAGAGCGGCAGGATCGCCATCCACGGGTAGAGCAGGATGCGGGCGGTTTCGGTTTTCAGCCCGCGTTTCCAGGCGAATTCGAACCAGGGGATGCTTTCATACAGGATCCAGCCAAAAAACAGCACGCCCACCAGCATCGCGCCGATGCGCAGGCCGGTGCCAAAGCGCGGCGCCAGATAGTCGGCGACGATCGAGACTCTCACATGCTGCGCCCGCAGCGTGACCAGCGGCAGGCCGAGGAACAGCACCGCGCTCAACATCAGCCCGACAACGTCTTCGGTGATGTGCAGCGGGGTGTTGAAGAACCGGCGCATCACCACGCCGGTCACGATGATCGCCACGATCCCGATCATCGCGAGCGCGGCGAGAATTGCCATCGCAAGGGCCAGAAATTCCAGCCCTTGCGCGAGGTATCGGCGGGGTGAACGCATCGAGCGGATCAGCGCCCGAGTGCGGTCAGAACACGCTGGCGGTAGTCCATCGCGTTGCCGCCGGCTTCTTCGGCCAGCATCGCCCAGGTGTCCGACACCGCGCCAAGAAACAGCTCACGGTCGGATTCGGGGAAGTCTTCACCCCAGGTCACGCCCATTTCGGTGAGCTTCTCGCGCGCAGCGAGTTCGAGTTCGAAGTCCTTGTCATACTGGTTGGTGCGCTCCCAGAGAGCGTCGGCGGCCGTCACGATCGCCTGCTGGATCTCGGGATCGGTTGCCTCCCACTTGTCGGTGGCCACGCCAAGCGAGTAGGGCGCGGACGCCATCGGGTAGAGGAAGGAGGCGTATTTGGTCACTTCCTGGAGCGAGATCGTGTGGGCGTAGAGCGCGGGGTAGAGCGCGCAATCGACCACCCCGGTCTTCAGGGCGACGTAGGTTTCTTCCTGCGGGATGATCTGTGCGGACACCCCGAGCCGGGTGAAGGTTTCCACCTGTTCGCGGGCCCAGACGCGCAGCTTGACGCCGTTGAGGTCGGCGAGCGTGCTCACCGGCTTGTCGGCGCAGAACACCGAAACCGAGAGCGTCGGGATGGCGACGAAGCCCACCGTGGTCACGCCCCAGTCGGTGTATTCCTCGGTATAGATCTCCTGCGCCACCGGCAGCACCGCCTTGAGCTCGTCGACCGTGCTGATCGCGCCCTGCACGAAGACCGAGCTAAGCGCCGGGGCATCGCGGCCGAGATAGTTCGACCACATCAGGCTCATTTCCACAGCACCGCTGGGCAGAACGCGCAACAGGTCGGTGTTCTTGATGCCGAGCGAGCCGCCGGGGTAGTGGGTGAGGGTAAAATCCTTGTCCGCCAGCGCTGCGTTCACGTCGGCGGTGAATTGTTCGATCTGCGCCGATTCCGGACGGGTTTCGGGCAGGAAGTTGTTCAGGCGCCACTCTTCGGCGGTGGCAGCCGAAGCCACGAGGCCGGTCAGAGCGGCGCCGAGGGCGGCGAATCGGATGGTCGTCTTCATGAGGGTTCTCCTGTTGGTTGGGCCGATTGCCCTGGTTATTGAAATTCCGGTCCGGAACGCGCCCGAAATTCCTCTGTTTTTTGCGTTGGCCGGACGCTGCACGCAGTTTGATCCGGTCGTTTCGGTGGTCAGGCGGCCCGGCTCTCCCATGTCTTTGCCAAATCTGTGACGGAATCGATTATCTCCTCCACCGTATCGTCAGACATCAGCACACTGAAATTCAATCGCACGAATCCCGGTTTATCTTCCTCGTGCCCCGACAGGATGCGCGCGCGCAAGGCGTCGGAGCGCGCCGGGTCGATCCCGAGCAGGTGGTGGGCATAGGGTCCGGCGCAAGCGCAGCCGCCGCGGGCCTGAATGCCGTGGACTTGCGAGAGCGCGCGGGTGAAGTCCACCGGGTCGACGCCGAGATCGGCACGGGGCACGAAAGAGAAGATCGGCAGCCGGTTGCGGTGCCGGGGCGCGAGCAGGCCGATATTGCGGTCGTCTCCCCAGGCGGCGAAGGCGCGCGCGGTCAACGCGCGGTTGCGCGCTTCGATCACGTTCTGGCCGATCACATCCTTCACGATCAGGCTGAGTGCCGCGCGGATATCGCCAAGGACATTCGGCGTGCCACCTTCTTCGCGGTGTTCCAGCGCGGTGAGGTAATCGTGCCGTGTATCGCTGACGAAGGCCACGGTGCCCCCGCCGGTGCGGTAGGGGCGCGACGCGGCCACCGCATCGCGACGCAGGATCAGCACACCGCTGGCCGCCGGTCCGCCAATGAACTTGTGCGCGGAAAACACGATCGCGTCGATCTCGTCGCCTTCGGGCGACATCGTCATCGGCAGGTAGGGCGCGCCGGCGGCATAATCCCAGACCATTTTCGCGCCGTGGCGTTTGACCAGGGCGGTGATCGCGGGCACGTCGGCAAGGATCCCGGTCACGTTCGAGGCCGCGCTCATCGCGACGATCACCAGAGTGGCGTCTGCGGCGTTGTTGAGCCGCGCCTCAAGCGCCGCAAGATCCGGCCCGCCCTGCGGCGCTTCGGGGATGGTTTCGACCTCTGCGCCGCTTTCGCGCCAGGGCAGGATGTTGGAATGGTGCTCGTAAGGGCCGGTGATCACCCGCACCCGCTCACCGCGCGCGAGGGCCGCCGGCACGCCGAGCAGGTGGACGAGCTGGTTGAGCCCTGCGGTCGCGCCGCTGCCCGAGAAGATCACGGCATGGTCGTCGGGCCGCGCCCCGCAGAGCCGCGCGACGGTGCCCCGCGCCGCCTCGCGCAGTCCTGTCGAAAACGCACCGCAATAGGAGCTTTCGGTGTGGCTGTTGGCGTAGAAGGGCAGAACCTCGTCGAGGATGAATTCCTCGATCTGGCGCAGCGCGCGCCCTGAGGCGACGTAATCGGCATAGATCAGCTTGCGCGGCCCCGAGGGTGTGTCGATCCGGGCGTTGTGCCCGACAAGGCCCGCACGAAAGGCGGCGATCGGATCGCGCTCTGCCCGCAGGGCGGCTTCGAAGCGCGCGAGTGGCCCGATGGAAGATGGCGCTGGCATGGCTTTGTGCGGCGTCCCGTTTGCTGTTGCAGTGGCTCATATTAGCGCAAGGAAACCGGAGAAACTCACTTGAAAACTGGCCGTATCAAAGAAAGTTGCAAGTTTTGAGCTGAAAAATATCTAAATTTGCTATCAAAGCCTTCATATTGTCGAAGGGAGAATCAGGGCGGCGCAGGGCGGTCGGGCGCAAAGCCCGTGTGGCGCGCGGGAACAAGGAGGGGAAGCTGCGATGAGTATCGACAAGCTGGATCGCCGGATCATGTGCGAGATGCACAATGATGCCTCGCTGGCGCAACGCGAGCTGGCCGACAGGATCGGGTTGTCGCAGAACGCGCTGTGGCGCCGGCTCAAACGGCTGGAGGCTGATGGGCTGATCCGTGGCAGCAACGCCCGGATCAATCTGGCCGCGATGGGCTATGATCTGACCGTGTTCGTGATGGTGCAGACCCGAAACCATTCGATGGAGTGGGCCGAGTTCTTTCGCGACCATGTTGCGGGTATTCCCGAAGTGGTCGAGATGCATCGGATCGGCGGCGAATGGGATTACATGCTCAAGATCGTCACCCGGGGAATGGCGGGCTATGACGGTGTTTATCGGCGGTTGACGACGGGCGCCGAACTCGAGCGCGTGACCGGCTATTTCTCGATGGAAACCATGCTGGAAAACCGTCTCCCCAACCTGCTTGACATGGGATGAGCGAAAGCACCCACGGCTACCACTTCTCGAATGCAGAGCAAGAGGCCTCGATGTTCGGGACGCTCGGGCGGGATGTGGTGGCGCCGTCGTTGGTTCTTCGATTGAAATGGGCCGGTCCTTTCGAACCGGCCCCTGGTCTCAAGATAAGGACGTGTCACTCGGTGAAGCCGACATTCTCCATGTGAAGGCTCAAGGTCGGGGTGATGGCAGACCCCGCGACGTTCTTGTTCATCAGGTAGTGCAGCGTCTCGAAATGCGCGAAGACGATCGGCGCTTCCTTCGTGACGATCACGCGGATCTGCCGGTAGAGATCCATCCGCTCCGCCATGTCGACGCTCGCCGCCGCCTGATCGATCAGCGCGTCGACCTCGGGGTTGGCGTAGAAGGTGGTGTTGACCGGGCCGCCGGAGCGGATCACCAGCGAGTAGAAGTTGTCGGGATCAATGGTGCGCTCCTGATAAGCGGAGGTGATCTGGTAGCCGCCCGAGACGTAGGCGTCGAACCAGACCGATACATCCACCGGCACGATTTCCATGTCGATGCCGATGTCCTTGAGCTGCTCGCGCAGAACCTGGCCGGTCTTGAGAAGCTCGGGATATTGCGGCAGGCCGAGATACTCGACCTCGAGCCCGTCCGGGTAGCCGGCTTCGGCGAGCAGGGCCTTGGCCGTTTCGATGTCCCGCTCGGCACCGAAAACGCCGGTATCGTCATACCAGACCGAACCGGTCGGCATCTCGGTCAGCCCGAGTTCCCCCGTGCCCAGATAGGCGAAATCGCGGATATCCGAGCGGTTCACGGCAAGCGCGACGGCCTGGCGGACCAGCGGGTTGTCAAACGGCGCGACCGAGGTGTTCATCGCGATGAAGTCGGGAATGCCGGCGACGGGGCTGGAGAGGTAGGTGAAGCGCTCGTCGGTCTCGAGATTGGGCACCTGCTGAAGCGGAATCGCGTCGACCCAGTCAAGTTCACCCGCCACGAGGCCGTCGATCCGGCTCTGGTCGACCGACAGGAAACGGAACGTCACGGTGTCGAGGTAGGGCAGACCCGATTTGAAGTAATCGGGGTTTTTCCTGAGTGTGATGTGATCGCCCTGAACCCATTCGACGAATTCGAACGGCCCGGTGCCAACCGGCTGGCGGGCCGGATCGCCGCTTTCGATCGCCGTCTTGTTCACGATCTGGCCATTGGTTGCCAGATTGGTCAGGAACGGACCGAACGGCGATTTCAGGTGGAAGACCACGGTGGTCGCGTCCGGCGTGTCAATTGAGTCGATCTGCGAATACAACCCGGCATAGGCGGATGCCGTGGCCGGATCGAGGATGCGCTCGAAGCTGTATTTCACGTCGGCCGAGGTGAACGGCTCGCCGTTCTGAAAGCTGGCGTTCTCGACCAGGCTGAACGTCCAGGTCGTGGGGTCGTCCTGGGTCCAGCTGGTGGCCAGATCACCGACGAAATTGCCGTCGGGATCGATGTCGATTAGCTTCGAAAAGATGTTCTCGTAGACCTGTGCGCCGGTGTAGATCGACGAGGTTGCCGGATCGAGCACGTCGGGCTCGCCGGTCAGGGCTGCGCGCAGGTCGCCGCCGGGAACGATTTCCTGGGCCAGGGCGGCGTGGCTGGCAAAGAGTGCCAGCGCCGCCGTGGCGAGGACCCGGACAAACCGGGGGGATCTAGCAGTGGTCATGATACTTCCTCTGTTGGATTGGGCCGTTGAGGGCTCAGGTGTTTTTCTTGACGAACTCGATAAAGGCTTGGTTGAACGGGTCGGGGGTTTCCCAAAGGCAGGCGTGCCCGCCGGGGACGGTTGCCCATTCGGCGCCGGGAATGGCGTCGTGCAGCCGGCGCGACAGACGCACCGGAATGAGAATGTCTTCTTCGCCGGCGAGGACGAGCGTGGGCATCTTCAGGCTGCCGATCCGGTCCATCGTGTCATGGTTCTGGATCACCGCGAGCTGCGCGAGATAGGGCGCGACGCCCATGTCGAGCTGCGCCATCGCATCGGCGAATTCAGCGGCATCATCGGGGCGGTCTTCAAAGAACGGCCCGGTGAAGGCCCAGAGCGCCACGTCGCGCATCACGAACGGCACGTCGATCTTCTGCGCCAGGTCGGCCCACATGGCGAACATGGTCAGGCAGAATGGATCGGGCTTGCCATAGGTGCAGGCCAAGGTGACGGATTTCAGATCCTCGGGGTAGGCGAGGGCGTATTCCTGCGAAATCATGCCGCCCATGGAGACGCCCATGAGGTGGAAATTCGTGATCCCGAGGTGGTCGACCAGCGCTTTGGCGTCGCCAGCGAGCATCTTCGAGCTGTAGGGGCCGGCGGGGCGATCAGACTGGCCGATGCCGCGGTTGTCGAAGCTGAGCACGCGCAGGCCCGCCTCGACGAAGGCCGGAATCTGGAACCCCCAGCTCTCGAGGTCATCGGCAAGGCCGTTGATGAGAACGATGGTTTCGCCGGAGTTGTCTTCCCCGTCGATGCGATAGTTGATGTCGATACCGTTGATCTTAGCTTTCGGCATGTTCGTCTCCTGTTGGTTGAGGCGGGTCGAGAGAAGGGACGGCGGCAAGCAGCGTCCGGGTGTAGTCGTGTCGGGGGGCGTTGATGATCTGGTCGGTCTTGCCGTGTTCGACGAGCGAGCCGTGATACATGACGGCGATCTCGTCGCTGACGTGGTCGACAACGCCGAGATCATGGGTGATGAACAGGGTAGAGACCTTGAGATCGTTTTGCAGGTCCATGAACAAGTTGAGAATCTGCGCCTGAACGCTCATGTCGAGCGCGCTTGTCGGTTCGTCGGCAATGATCAATTCGGGTTCGCTTGCCAAAGCCGCGGCGATCGCCACCCTTTGGCGCTGGCCGCCTGAGAGCTGCATCGGCAAGCGGCTCGCGAACACCGGATCAAGCCCCACCCGGTCGAAGAGCATGGCGACCCGGGCCTCCCGCTCGGAGGCTGTGCCGATGCGGAAACTGTCGAGCGCTTCACGCACCGAGCGGCCAACGGGCCAGCGCGGGTCAAGGCTGCCGTAAGGGTCCTGGAACACCGGCTGCACCCGGCGCCGGAACTCGGAGAAAGCGCGACCGCGCAGGCCGAGCACATCTTTGCCGTCGTAGATCACCCGCCCGCTATCTGCGCGGGTCAATCCGAGGATGCAGCGTCCGAGCGTGGACTTGCCCGATCCTGACTCTCCGACGAGCCCCAAGGTGCGGCCACGTCCGATTGTGAGGCTGACGTCGTTCACCGCCACCAGCTCCTGACGGGCCCAGGGCGGGCCGCCGAGTCGGAAGGTCTTGTGCAGGTTCTCAAGGCGCAGGAGCTCAGACATCGTCCACGCTCCATTCTTTCGGAACCACCGGCAGGCGGCTTCCGCGCGGCGCCCATGCCGGGTTCGCGGCGAGCAGCGCGCGGGTATAGGGGTGTTGCGGCCGGGCGAATACCTTGCGGGTCTCACCCAGTTCGAGCAGCCGGCCGCGAAACATGACGCCGACGCGATCGCAGACCTGCGACACCACGCCAAGGTCGTGCGTGATCATCAGCACGGTCGTGCCGTGTTCGTGGCGCAGCGCGTCGATCAGTTTGAGCACCTGGGCCTGGATCGTTACATCCAGCGCGGTGGTGGGCTCGTCGGCGACCAGCAGGCTGGGATTGTTGGCAATGGCGGCGGCGATCACGATGCGCTGACGTTGGCCACCCGAGAGGCGGTGCGGCGGGTCGCGATACCGTCTGGCGGCGTCGGGAATGCCGACCTCGCTCATCAGCGCAATGGCGCGGTCTCGCGCTTGCGTGCGGCCCATCAACCCGTGGGCCAGGATCGTCTCGGCGATCTGTGCACCGACCGACCAGGTTGGATCGAGGCTCATCGAGGCGTCCTGAAACACCATCGACATTTCGCGACCGCGCAGATGTTGCAGGTCGGACTCGCTCAGCGAATGGATTTCGCGCCCGTTCACAGCGACCCGACCCGCAACTCTGGCCGAAGCTGGCAGGAGGCCCATCACCGCATTGGCCACCGTGCTCTTGCCCGATCCGCTCTCGCCGACAAGGCCGAATATCTCGCCCTTCTCCAACGTGAGCGACACCTGTTCCACCGCCTTTGTCGGACCGGTGTCGGTTGCGAAGTCCACACTCAGATCTTCGATATCCAGAACCGCGGTCATTCTGAAACTCCCGCGGGGTCGAGCGCTCGGCGGAGCCCTTCGCCAAGAAAGGAGAATGCAAGAACGGCAACGACGATGGTGAGGCCGGGAAAGATCTCGACCCAGGGCGCCTGGTTCAACACGTCGCGCCCGTCGGCCAGCATCGAGCCGAGCGAGGGGGTTGGCGGTTGCACGCCGAGCCCAAGGAAGCTGAGGCCGGCCTCGAGCTGCATGGCAAACGCCGAGAGCACCGAGGCTTGCACCGCGACCGGCCCGAGCGCGTTCGGGACAACGTGGTTCACCAGCACCCGGAAGTGGCTTGCGCCGCGGGCGCGGGCGCCGGCGACATAGTCGTGGCGCGCGACCACCAGCGTGCTGGCGCGCATCACCCGGGCGAGGATCGGCAGATAGATGACCGCGATGGCGATGGCGGCAATCGATGCGCCGGGCCCCAGGATGGCGATCAGGGTGATCGCCAACAACATCGCGGGCAGCACCAGGATCATATCGAGCGCGCGCGAGATCAGGTTGTCGACCCAGCTTCCAAAATAGCCCGCAACCACGCCCAGAGGCACGGCAACGACCAGCGAGGCGACAACGGCCGTGATCGACACGGCGAGGCTTGCCCGCAAGCCATAGATCACGCGGCTCAGCACGTCGCGCCCGAGCACGTCGGAACCGAACGGATGGGCGAGCGACGGCGCGCCGAGCACCTCACGCACGCTCATGCTCTCCGGATCGTGGGGTGCGATCCAAGGGGCAAATATCGCGGCAAACGCCAGCAAGGCGAGCACGCTGCCGCCGAACACGATCTGCTTGCGCGCCCGCCCGGGGGGCAGGAAATGCTTCCGGCGCCCGCTCATTTGCGCAGTCCGTCCGAGACGCGCGGGTCAAGCCAGCCGACGATGAGATCGGTGATCAGCGAAACCAGAATGAAGATCGTGGCGATGGCCAGCACGCCCACTTGCACCGTGGGATAGTTGCGCTGAGAGATGCCGGTCACCACCAACCGCCCCACACCGGGCAGGGCAAACAAGGTTTCTACAATGATCGCGCCCCCGAGCAAGACGCCCACCTGAATGCCCACCACGGTCACGATCGACGGGCCGGCATTGCGCAGTGCGTGACCGAACACGATCGCGCGCGGGCTGATCCCCTTGGCGCGAAGAAAGGTCACGAATGGCCTGTCCATTACCGAACTCACCGATCCCTTGGTCGTGCGCAGGATGTAGGCGGCCTCGCCGGTGGCGAGTGCGAGCACCGGCAACGTCATATACCGAAGGTTTGCGGCTGGATCCTCGGCGAACGGCACGTAGCCTGTCGGCGGAAGCCACATCAGCAGGGCCGAGAAGACCAGCACCAGCATGATGCCGAGCCAGAAATCCGGAATCGACACGCCAAGCACCACGAAGCCTTCGGTGAGACGTCTGGCCCAGACCCCGCCGGTCGCCGCCCAGACACCGAGCGGCACCCCTACCAGCACGGCCAGCGACATCGACAACCCGGCGAGTTCGAGGGTCACGGGCAGGCGTTGGGCAAGGAGCTCGGAGAGTGGCGCGTGACTTACGATATCCTGCCCCAGATCGCCGCGCAGCAAGCCGCCTGCGAATGCGAAGTATTGGGTCAGCAGGCTCTGGTCGAGCCCGAGCTGATGACGCAGGATGGCGACGTTCTCGTCGGTTGCCCGAAAACCCAGCATGGTGCGCACAGGGTCGCCCGGTATCAGCCGTATGATCAGGAAAACCACGATGCTCATCGCAAAGAGCGAGAGCAGTGAAACCAGCAGACGCCGGATTATGAAGCCCAGGGTTCCGGTCATTCGTCCGGGCTCCCGCTGGGTTCACTTGCGGCGCGCTCGACCAGCGCCCGGAACAGATCTTCCGACAGTTTGAAGTGGTTGGCGGCGATCTCTCCGGCTTCGTCGACCCGGCCCCCGGCAATCGCGGAGACCAATTCCTTGTGTTGACCGATTGCGGTCTGACGCGCCTCATCGGTATACGGCTCGGCGCCAAGGTTCAGGCTGATCCTTGTGCGGAAATCGACCGACATTTCGACGAGGATCGGGTTGTGTGTTGCCTTGGCAATTGCCAGGTGCAAACCGGCGTCGGCGCGCCGGGATGCATCATGGTCTGGCGCTTGGCCATACGCGGTCAGAGCGGCTGCGATCGCGCGCACGTCGGCTTCTGTCCGGCGGCTCGCGGCGGTGCGCGCAATCATCCGTTCGACCAGTGTTCTTGCGTCGAAGATGTTCTGGAATTCGTCCCAGCGCGCGACCAGTTCGCGGCGCACATGTTCGGCTGATCGCGGGCCCCAGGTGGCGCGCACGAAATAGCCGCCGTTGCGCCCCCTGCGCACCTCCAGGTAGCCGTTTTCGGTGAGCACCTTCAAGGCTTCCCGCAGCGTCGTGCGCGACACGCCGAGCGTTGAAGAAAGCTCGCGTTCGGTGGGCAATTGCTGGCCCGGCGTATAGAGCCCGAGCGCGACCGCTGTCACCAACCGGTCGACAACATCGTCGGCGATGTGGCGCGACACGATCGGCGCGTGAGAGGGCCGGGGCATGGCGGCGGTGGGGCCGGGGGTGCGTCTTGAGGTCATGCGACGGCTCCGTCTTGTCCTTCGGGCCTGAAGCGGCGCAGGATGAAGTGCGCCAGCGTGCGTGCCGCCTGCACGATACTGTCCAGTTCGACATATTCGTCGATGCCGTGGAAACGCCCACCGGAGGCGCCATAGCATAGCGCGGGCACGTGGAAATCGTTGACGTAGATGCGCGCGTCGGTGGTGCTTCCGAGCATGAAGGCAGCGGGCGGGGCGCCGTGAACGTCCTGGTGGCTGCGCGCCAGATCCCGGGCCAGGGGAGCGTCCGGGCTCAGCATGTATCCTTCGGCGCGAAACCCGGTGAGCGTGACCTCGGGCTGAACCGGGAAAGCCGGGTCGGCGGCGACGATCTCTGCGATTGCGGCGCGCAGATGTGCCTCGGCGGCGTCAGCGCTCCAGCCGCGTGGAAACCCCACGCGCAGCCCGAACCGCGCGACGGCGGGCGACGAGGACAGCCAGTCGCCGGCCGCCACCCGCCCGACATTGACCACATATGGATTGGTCTCTTGCGGCAATTCCGGTTCGGGGGCGCTCTCGCGGATCCGTTCGGCCCAATCGCGAAGCCCGGCCACAAGCTTCATACCGAGATCAATTGCGTTCGCGGTGCGATCGGCGCTGTGGGCATGGTGTGGTCGGGAGATCACCTTGATCTCAACCCAGAGAAGGCCAACCCCGCCTAGGAGCAACCCCATATCGGTAGATTCCAGCAGGATGACTTCCGGCGCGATCACGCCGTGGTCCGTCACCGAGCGCAAGGCGCCGTTGCCGGTGCATTCCTCTTCGATGACGGCGACGAATCCGATCCGTTCGCGGTCGAAGAGATCGGGGACCACGTCGCGCAGGGCTCTCAGTGCCAGCAGCCCGACGGCAAAACCGGATTTCATATCCGAACTGCCGCGTCCGTAGAGGCGGCCGTCGCGCCGCTCGGGGGCGAAGGGTGGGCTGGACCAGAGTTCGGGGCTATCTGCCGGAACCACATCCATGTGGCCGTTCAGCAGAAGCTTGAGGCCGCCCTCGCCCGGAGAGCGCGCCAGAACCTGGTAGCGGTCTGGGCTGACGATGGCGGTATCCGGCGCGATCCCCGCTCGCGTGTCATCGACGGGGCCGGGGGCAAAGGGCATGCGGGTCACGTCGAGCCCGGTCTTGGCGGCTTCACGGGCGAAGACCTCCAGTGCGCCTTGTTCATGCCCAACGGTGCTCGGGGCCGCGATCATATCTTCCAGAGCGCTGAAAATCGCCTCGGCGTGACCTTCGATTGCGGCATCGATTCTCGTTTGCATGAACCATCCCTTGCATTTCGCAATAACGATAGCTCTTAATGGTTTATAGTCCAGACCTTATACCTTTCTGGTCCAGCCCGTTGTCCAACCACGCCGACCAGTGGCGCAATAATCTGGAATCCCGACCTTTTTTGCCCGACGGGAATTGGTATTCATCACCAGACGACAGGACCAGGATTCGGAGCGTGGGGGCCATTTCCTGACGCACCGCCGCCCTTTGGAGGCAACGGTTGCTCATCCCGAGCGCCGCTTGCGGCTACGCTTCCAGCGAATGCATCCGCAGGAACTGGACTTGAGAGCCAGATCGTTTCATCGTTGTTCCGATCAACCAGGTGCCGGGACCGGGACTTGGGAAAGGAGGAACTTGCATGAACCTGAATGTTTATCTCGCGGGCGAGATCCATTCCGACTGGCGTGACGAGATCATCGAGGCTTGCGATGGACTCGACATCGATTGGTCGGGTCCGGTGACCGATCACGCCGCGTCCGACGATTGCGGCGTCGAGATTCTTGGGGCCGAGGACGACAAGTTCTGGCATGACCACAAGGGCGCGCTTCTGAATGCGATCCGTATCCGCACCGGAATCGAGCGCTGCGACGTTCTGGTCGTGTGTTTCGGCGAGAAATACAAGCAGTGGAACGCTGCCTTCGATGCCGGCTACGCGGCGGCGCTCGGCAAACCGATCATTGTCCTGCATCCCCCAGAGCACGATCATGCGCTCAAAGAGGTGGATGCCGCCGCAAATGCTGTCGCACGGACACCCGGCCAGGTGGCGCGTGCCCTGCGATACGTTTCGACCGCGAAGCTCTGAAACGGGCTTGTCGAGCACAACGTTTCACGAAGAAGTCGTTGCGTATCAGTCACGCGCTGGCTGCGGTAACGTCGTTTGTCTCGTCTGATGCCCGTGCGGTCGATGAGATCGCCCGTGAATTCCCGACGATGCAGGAAGAGTTCGCGGCGCAGAACCAGGTTTTTCTTGCAACGGGCGTTGTGCTCGACACGGCCTCGATCATCTTGATCGTCGTGCCGCTGTTCCTGCCGATTACCCAACCGATGGGGCTGCCGCTCGTCTGGTTCGGCATCATCACGGTGGTGGGCGCCGAGATCGGGCTGCTGACGCCACCGCTCGGCATCTCCTGCATCGTGATCAAAGCCACCCTGAATGACGACCGGACTACGCTGAAAGACAGGTTTCTCGGCGCGCTGGGCCTCGGCGAAGCGAGCGACGACGAATTGGCCGAGATTTCGGGGCAGGTGAAGCAGGCGGGTATCGCCAAGCGTGGCGTTCTGAGTGACGACGAGCTCCGCGGGATCGTTGAGGGCGTTCGCGCTATGGGCTGAGAAAACCGCGTAGCAGGGTCGGCGCAGCGCTCTTTTCGTTGCGTTTACCGGAACGGCATCGGATGCCCCTCACATCGCACATGGGCGCCTGCCATGCCGTCGCGCGCGACCCTGCGCGGCTCAGGCGGCGCGATTCAGGGCGTTCCACGCGACAACGAGCGCCTGGGCGCGTCGTTCGATTTCGGCTGGGTCCAGACCGGGCTTGTAGAGCGAGCCGCCGATACCGGCGGCCTGGCACCCGGCGGCGATGAAATCTCCGAGATTCGCGGCATCGACGCCGCCGACGGCGATCAGCGGGTAGGTCTTCGGCAGCACGGCCCGCAGCGCCTTGATGCCGTCAGCGCCGAGCTTGTCGGCCGGGAACAGCTTGACGGCATTCGCGCCGGCGTCGATCGCGGCAAAGACCTCGGTGGCGGTGAAGGCGCCGGGGTAGGCGGCGAGACCCAGCGACCGGGCCCGGGCGATCACCGCGGGGTTGGTATTGGGCGAAACGATGAACCGGGCGCCGGCCTCGGCGGCCTTGATTGCGTCGTCCTGGCTAAGCACGGTGCCCGCCCCGATCGACGCGGTGTCGCCGAATCGCGCGGCGAGTCGAGCGATGCTGTCGAGCACGTCGGGCGAGTTGAACGGGACTTCGATGGTCGTCACGCCCTGCCTGATGAGCGCCTCGGCGACGTCGAGAACCTCATCCGGGGTCACGCCACGGAGGATGGCGACAAGCCCGGATACATCGGCAAGGTCATCGTTTTTGGCTGCCGGGGCAGGGCGCGCAAGGGCGGCGGTGACGGTGACTTCCACCAGGTATTTCTCGCGCGCGAGCCTGGCCTCGCCGGTCGCACGAGCGGGCACCCGTCCGGGCGCGAACCAGTCTTCCCAGGCCGCATTCATTTCGTTGATCGTTGTGATGTCCGACAGCCAGACCGTTGCCGACAGGATATGATCGCGGTCGCTGCCGACACGAGCCAGAACCTCGTCAAGATCTTCGAGGGCCGCGCGGGTCTGGCTGGCCACGTCGGCGCCGCGGCGCCCGACCAGACCGGACAGGTAGGCGACACCCTCATGCACCACTGCATCGCTCATCAGACGCTTATCGCCGAAACGGACAAGTTCCATATGTTCCTCTTTTCACTTTATGTATGCGGCCGTGCCCGCGTCGCGGGCCGGCGCGGTCGTCTGGCGTATCAGGCGGGCGGCGGCTCCGGCCTCGGCGCTGTAGCGGACATAGGCCGCTTCGTAGACCGGCACGTTGGCCGGGTTGGGCGTGTAGAGCTGGCCCGCCTCCATCTGCGGCGCCAGCAGATCGTCATAGGCGGCCTGCCCGGTTGCCACGAAGGCGATCATCGCGGCCCCGAGCGTGGAGGTGTTCAGCGTATCGAGCTTGCGCACCGGCAGGTCGAGCGTGTCGGCGATGATCTGGCACCAGAGCCCGATCCGGGCGCCACCTTCGGCCAGGTGAACGCGGGTGATCGTGGCGCCCGAGGCGCGGAAGGCTTCGACGCATTGGCGGACGTTGAAGGCCACGCCTTCCATCGTTGCGCGCAGCAGGTGGCCGGCGCTGGAAGCGGGCGACAGCCCGGTGAACCCGCCGCGCATCAGGGACTCGCCGTAGGGGGTTGCGGCGCCTTCTAGAAACGGCAGGAAGGTTACGCCATCTGCGCCGGCCGGGACCGCGGCGGCGAGCGCCTCAAGGTCATCGTAGTCCAGCGCCCGCCCGGTGGAGGCGAACATCTGGTGCATCCAGGCCAGCGAGAGACCGCCGCTCATCACCAGTCCGAGCCAGGCCAGCCGGTCCGGCAGCGCATGGGGCAGGCACCAGAGTTCGCGGTCGAGGTCGGGCCGGGTGGCGGCGTCCTGCCCGATGACCACGTGGCCCGCCGTGCCAAGGGTAATGCCGAGAATGCCGTCATTGATCGCGCCGGTGCCCACTGCAAGCGCGGTCACGTCGCCGGCGCCGCGCACCACCGGCGTGCCCTGCGCGAGCCCGGTCTCGGCGGCCGCCGCCTTTGTGACAGCTCCGGCAATGGCGGCCGTGGGGCCGATCGGGGGCAGCAGCGTGGGGTCGATGTCCAGCGCGGCAAGGAGCGGCAGATTCCAGCCGCCGGTCGAGAAGTCATACATTGCCGTCGAGGCTGCATCCGACGGGTCGGTGGTTTTCTCTGCGGTGAGTTTCCAGGTGATGTAGTCCTTCACCAGCAGCAGGCTGCGGGCGGCGGCAAGGCGCTCGGGCTGATGGCGGGCAAGCCAGACCAGCTTGGGCAACACGGCTATCGGGGAAAGGCGGGTGACGCCCCGGTCGCGCAGCAGCGCCGCGTGGGCGGCCTCTATCTCGGCGGTCTCGGCGGTTGCCCGCGTGTCGAGCCAGATCGGTGCATCGCCCAGCGGCGTGTCGGTTTCATCCAGCAGGACAAAGCCGTTGAGCTGGCCGGTGAGCCCGACCGCCGTGATCGTCACGCCGGATACATCCGTCTGCACTTGGGCGATGGCCGCGCGGGTCGCCTGCCACCAGTCCTGTGGCACCTGTTCGGCCCAGCCCGAATGCGGCCGGGCGGTCGGATAGCTGGCGGCGCGCTCGGCCAGCACCTCGCCATCGAGGCCCAGAAGCAGAACCTTGACCGCGGAGGTGCCGATATCGATGCCGAGCGACGCATTCATCGGGGTCAGCCCTCGCCAGCGAAGAACCGGCGCGGGTTCTCGACGGTGAGCAGGTCCCAATCGGCCTGGGTGAAGCCGAAGTCGATGAACCGGCGGTGGAACTCGGTCAGGACGAAATCCAGCCCCGGACCGCCGTTGTAGGATTCCCAGTAGCTCGGCCGGCCAAGGTCATTGCCGATCAGCAGCCGATCCTGAACGCCGGCATCGAAGATCTGCCGGATTAGTTCGAGGCGGATCGTTTCGGGGCCATACTTGGTCTTGCCGAAGCAATCGTGGCCGATATAGACGCCGAGCCTGGCGATGCGGATATGATCCTCGTGGTCGGGGTTGCGGTCCATATGGCTGAGCGCGATCCGGTGCGGCTTCACGCCCTTCTCGATCAGCAGTCCGGATTGTTCGTAGCCCATCGTGCCGGCGGTGGTGTGGGTGATGATCGGGCGATCCGTTTCAAGATGCGCGGCGGCGGCAACCCGCACGAGCTTTTGCCCGATCTCGTTGAAGTTGTTGTATTCCGTGCCGCACTTGATGATCCCGGCCTTCACGTCGGTGCCATCAATCCCGACCATGCAGTCGCGCACCGTGTCGCGCACCATGTCGGCTTCCGAGACCGAATGCGCCCAGCGGCCCATGTAGTAGGGACGGTTGTAGCCGGCGGTCATGATCACGTTCACCTCGGGAACGGCGTCGGCGACCGCCTTGATCTTGTGGACGTTGCGGCCGAAGTCGACTGCAGTCAGTTCGCACAGCGTGCGCCCCCCGGCCTTGGCGAACTTGCGCAATTCGGCGGCGGAGTTTTCGACCGACGACAGCGCGAAGTCGGGGTCTTGCTTGTGCAACCAGCCCGGCGGCTCGACATAGAGGTGCTCGTGGTAGTCGGTGATGCCCAGTTGGTCCGGAGCGATCGGACCGTTGACGGTCATGATTTCTGACATGTCGTTCTCCGTTCTGTTCAGGTTAGATCGTGCCGATCGAGAAAGCCGCTCCAGAACGCGGCGGAGCGATCAGCGGCAAGGTCGAGCCAGCGCGCGCCCTTCTCGGGCGTGGCGCGGGTGGCGTCGCCGAAGACGCCGGTATTCATCACGTGACGCATCGATTCTTCCGATTGGCCGTAATCGGCGGGGGCCTCCGGGTAGTCGCGCACCGCCTTGTCCATCTGGACGAGCTCCGGGGCGAGCGCGAGCATCAGCGAGGTTTCGATCTCTTCGGCGTGCAGATCGCCGTGCCAGTCGTCGCTGTCGGCCTCGGCCACCATCTCCCGGATGCCCTCATACATGCCGTAGAGCACCTTCACATCGAGCTTGTCCGAGATCGTCTCGCGCAGCGCGTGTTTCACCACCTGCGAATTGGCGCCGTGGCCCGACATGAAATAGATCGCCTTGACGCCCCAGGAGGCGAGGCTTTCGGCGGTGTCGTGAATCATCTTCACGTAACTGTCGAAATTCATCGTCAGCGAGGCCGGCACGCCCTTCCAGACCCAGGCATAGCCAAGCGGCTGCGCCGGAAGCACCAGCCCGCGAGAGCGCTGGGCGGTGCGCAGCGCGATGGCTTCGGCGATGATCGTATCCGTGGCGGTGGGCAGGTGGGGGCCGTGCTGTTCGGTCGAGCCAAGCGGCACGATGGCCACCGGGCAGCGGGCGACGAAGGCTTCGATGTCGGGGCGGGTGGCTTTGCCCATCTCGAGAAACATCGGTTGGCTCATGAGGGATCTCCCAGTTCGGCGCGATAGGCGGCACTTTCGTCCCACCGGCGCTGGTCGAGCGAATGGCCGGTGAGGGCACCGGGCGCGAGACCGGCGAGAAACAGTGCCGGGCGGTTCAGGATCGTCGGCGGATCGAGCATGGCCCGCACCTCGGGGCTGCACCCGGTGAAAAACCCGGTGTCGATGATGGTCGAGGGAAATAGCGTATTCACGTTCACGCCGGTGCCCGCAAGCTCCAGCGCCAGCACCCGCATCAGCATTTCGACCGCCGATTTGGAGGCGCAATAGGGCGCATCGTGGGCTTTGGCCTGATCGAGAAACGCCAGCGACGAGGTGACAAAGACGATATTGCCCCTGGCGGCCTCGGCCATGCGCCGTGCCGCAGCGCGGGCGGTGAGGAAGGCGCCGTTGACGTTGACGTCGAGCACCTTGCGCCAGGTGGCGTAGTCCTGATCGACCACCGCGCGGTGCTCCATATCGGTTATCGCTGCGTTGGCGATTACCGCGCGAAGGGGTGCGCGGGCCATCGCGGCGTCAAAGGCGAGGTCCATCGCGCCCTCATCGGTGATGTCGCAGCGGGCGTGGACATAGGCTTCATCTGCGAGCGCAGCGGGTGCGCGGTCGATCCCGGTCACGGCCCAGCCTGCCTCGACAAAGGCGCGCGCCAAAGCCTTGCCGATCCCGCCTCCGGTGCCGGTTATGAGGATGTGGTCGGTCATTTGACGGCACCCGCGCCCAGCCCGGATACGATATGGCGCTGGGCGACGCCGACGAAGAGCAGGGCAGGGACCATCGAAACAATCGACACCGCGGCGATCAATGGCCAGTCGAACGACATGGTTCCGGCCATCGAGGCCACCGCCACCGGGACCGTCTGGGCATCGCGCGAAGTGAGGATAAAGGCGAGCAGGAATTCATTCCAAGAAAAGATGAAGACAATGATCGCGACCGAGGCGAGCATCGGGCGTGCGATCGGGATGATCACGATCCAGAGCACCTGGAACCGGCTGGCGCCGTCAAGCAGCGCCGCCTGGTCGAGGTCGATCGGGATCGAGCGAAAATAGGTGACCAGCATCCAGATCGCCATCGGCAAGGTGAGCGTCAGGTGGGCCATCGCCACCGCGACCGGGGTGTCGAGCAGGCCGACGGCGCGAAACAGCACATAGAGCGGGATGATGACGGCGAACAGCGGCGCCATGCGCACCGACAACAGCCAGAACGACAGGTTCTCCTGCACCTTGCCGGTCATCCGGGTGAGCGCATAGGCGGCGGGCACACCGAGCAGCATGGTCAGCACCACGTTGGTGAGCGCAATGGTGAGGCTGGTCTGAAATGAGCCGAGAAAGCCTTGCGTGAAGATCCGCGTATAGGCGGTGAAATCGGGCTGGAAGATCAGCTCCGGCGGCACCGCAAGCGCGCCGTTACGGGTTTTGACCGAGCCGAGCGCCAGCCACAGGATCGGGAACAGCACGAAGGTGACCGTGACGCTCAGAAACGCCGCGCGCCCGAAGGTTTTCCACCGGGATTGTCCAGCATAGCCAGTCATCAGGCTTTCCTCATATATCGGGCAAACAGGATGCCCGCGCTCGCGGTGGTGACGACCAGCATCACCACGCCCAGCGCGGCGGCGCCGCCAAGATCGTAGTTCTGGAAGGCGGTTTTCCAGCCGAGAAGCGACAGGGTCTGGGTCGAGCGGCCCGGCCCCCCCTTCGTCATCACGTAGATCAGTTCGAAGGTGTTGATCGCATCGACCACCCGGAACAGCAGCGCGACAGCCACCGCCGTGCGCATCAGTGGCAGGGTAACGGTGAAGAATTCCTGGATCGCGGTGGCGCCGTCGAGCCGCACGGCCTCGTAGTAGTCGCGCGGAATGCCTTGCAGGGCGGCCAGAAAGATCAGGAACATGAACGGCGTGCGGCTCCAGACATCGGCGATGATCACCGAAACGAGCGCGCCGGTGGGGCTCGACAGCATGTTCACGTCCAGCCCCAGCATCGGAAACAGCCAGGCCCCGAGAAAACCGATCTCGCCATTCAGCAGGAAGCGCCAGGTGAAACCGGCAACCACCGGCGGGATCACCAGTGGCAGCACGATGACCGAGCGCAACACGCCCGAGCGCGAATGTTGCAGCCCGAGGGCCATCAGCATCGCGAGCACCAGCATGAGCCCGGTGGAGAAGACCAGATACAGCAACGTAACCCAGGCCGAGTCGTAGAAGCTGTTGGAGCGGAACAGCGTCCGGAAATTCGTCACGCCATCGAAATAGACGCCGGGCTCGGTGATGATCCAGTGCGACAGGCTCATCCAGACCAGGTAGCCCGCCGGAAAGAACACAACGATGCTGAGCGCCAACAGCGTCGGAAAGAAGAACCACAAGCGCCAGTCTCTCAGCATTTCAGCGTGCTCTCTCGTCGGGGGAAGCGCGCCCGGGGGAGGCCCCGGGCGCCTTGTTTGCTTGGTGGTTACTTGTAGTAACCGGCGCGATCCATGCGCTCGGTCGCCCAGTCTTGCAGCTCGTCGAGCGCCTCGTCGACGGTCTGGCCGCCGGAAATCGCCGAAGAGGCCGCCGTGCCGATATGATCCATGAACTCGGTGAGCTCCGGGATATACGGGAAGTAGTGCGGTTCGGCGTCGAAGAACGAGGCTTCGATCTGGTCCAGCATCTCGCCCGGCCACTTGTCCTGGAGCGACGGGCTATGCATGATCGCCGGATAGGTGGTGTAGGGCCAGCCGATGTTCTCGGCGAAGTCGCGCATCACGTCTTCCGAGGTGAGGAAGGCGAGCACCTTGTAGGCTTCATCCTTGTGCTTGGAGAAGGCGCTGATCCCGACCGAGAAGGTCCAGAAGCTTTGCACCGCCTTGCCCGAGGGGCCAACCGGCGACGGGGCGAAGGCACTGAATTCCTTCACTTCCGCCACTTCTGATCCGGGGATGCCGGCAAAGGCGTTGATCGCCGAGGGGAACAGGATCGCCGCTTTGCCCTGGGCATAGAGGTTCATCATGTCGACCCAGGTATGGCCGGCGATGCCCGGCGGGCCATATTCCTTCGACCAGTTCACGAAGGTCTCGAAGCCGGGCCGGAAGTCGCCGCTGAAGATCGGCTGTGCCTTGGCGGCCTTGATCTCTTCGGGTGTGGTCGGGCCGCCTTCAAACCAGGCCGGATAGCCGGCATAGGCATAGACGAACCCGGTGAGGTCGAGCGACGGTTCTTCGCCCGGCGCGCCACGCATGGTCAGCGGATACATGTCGGTCATGCCGTCGGCGGCGAACCCGTCTTTCAGGGTTTGCAGCACGGTGGCCATTTCTTCCGTCGTTTTCGGAAACTCGGAAATGCCATACTTGTCGAACAGGTCCTTGCGATAGACCGCACCGGCCCCGAACGAGTAGTAGGGCAGACCATAGAGCGCACCGGCCACGGTGTTGGCTTCGAGGAACGGCGGATAGACCTTTCCCGGATCGAACAGGTCAGGCGCCGTTGCCAGGTAGGCGTCGAGCGGTTCGAGATAGCCCGCGGCCGAGAAGGTTTGCACGGCGCCATCGCTGCCGAGCATCACCAGATCGTAGTCACCGGTTCCGTTCACCAGGTCGAGCAGCACCTTCTGGCGTGCGACGTCCTCGTCGGCGAACTCCATGTTGACGACGATGTCATATTTCTTCTCGAAATCGAGCAGCTTCTGGGTTTTTTCCGAGCCGGATGGGCCGAACAGGTCTGCCCAGGCAAAGCCCGCGCCAAAGCCGATTGCGTTGATTTCCGTTTGTGAAAGCGCCGGGGCGGCGGCGAAACTGGCCACGCACGCAGCAACTAGCGCCCCTTTCCGATAATGCGTTGTCATGATCTTCCTTTCTTGACCTCCCCGTCTGTTCGACGGTGTTTTCACCCCGAGGTTTATTCCGCGGAGTGTTTTCCGATCGCCATCCCATCGGCATCGAACAGATGCGCCTGGGCGGCGTTTACCTCGATCGAGACCGTCGCACCGGCCTCGATCGAGAAATCCGGCGGCATCTTGGCAATCATCTGCGCTGCCGCTGTGTCTGCATGAACCAGCACTTCGCTGCCGAGGTGTTCGGCCGAGATCACGGTGCCCGTCACGCCGGTTCCGGCGTCGGGTGAAATCCGGGTGTCTTCCGGCCGGATGCCGAACTTCACCGGGTCCGGCGCGTCGGCCGAGGGCAGGGTCACATCGACCTCGGTGCCACCGGCCAGGGTAAGATGCGCCGTCGCGCCCGACCGGGTCACCCCCGTCACATCGAGCACGTTCATTTTCGGGGAACCCAGGAACGTGGCAACAAACAGGTTGGCCGGGTAGCGGTAGAGTTCGAGCGGCGTGCCGGTCTGAACGATCTTGCCGCCGTCGAGCAGCACGATGCGGTCGGCCATGGTCATCGCCTCGGTCTGGTCGTGGGTCACGTAGATCATCGTGGTGTTGATCTTCTGGTGCAGCCGGCTGATTTCGAGCCGGGTCTCCACCCGCAGGGCGGCATCGAGGTTTGACAGGGGCTCGTCGAACAGGAACGCCTTCGGGTCGCGCACGATGGCGCGGCCAATGGCGACCCGCTGGCGCTGGCCACCGGAGAGCTCGGCGGGCTTGCGATCAAGCAGCTCGTCGAGATGCAGCATCCGCGCAACATCGCGCGCGCGCTCGCGCCGCTCGGCCTTGGCAACGCCGGCAAGCCGGAGGCTCACGGTCATGTTGTCGGCCACCGTCATGTGCGGATAGAGCGCGTAGGACTGAAACACCATGCCGATGTTGCGCTTGCCCGGCGGCACATTGGTATAGGTCTCGTCGCCGAAATAGATCTCGCCGCTGGTTGGCATCTCGAGCCCGGCGATCATCCGCAGGATCGTCGATTTGCCGCATCCCGAGGGCCCGACGAAGACGACGAATTCGCCATGTTCAGCCTCGAAGCTGACGCCCTTGATCACCTCGACTGCGCCGTAGGACTTTCGAATGTCCTGCAATCGTATCGCGACCATGCTTCCCCCTGTTCCGATGCAATCGACCGCCCGTAGTGCATCCTGCATCTTAATCGTTGGAGCGCTCCAATAGGAATAGAATAAGTCTTCAGGAACTTGTCAAGCTGAATCCGGATCAGGTCAGGGCCGGGAGGCGGTCGAACTGCGCCGGATGATGAGCTCCGGCTTCACGAGGTGCTTTTTCACCTCTGAATCCGGGTATTCGAGCCGGCGCACGATTGCGGCGACGCCCGCTTGCGCGAGTTCGCGCGCGGGTTGATTTACAGTCGACAGCGACAGCGTTTCGGTGCCTGCCAGCATCACGTCGTCATAGCCGACGATGCAGATCTGCTGCGGGATCGCGATGCCGGAGCGGGCTGCCACGTTCATCACGCCGATGGCGGCAAGGTCATTGGCGACGAAGATGCCGTCGGGCAGGGGGCCGGGCCGCTCGAACAGGGTCCGGCCCGCCAGGGCGCCGGCGTCGACGGTGAAGGCGGCTTCGATGATGTTGATCTGGTCGGCGAGCCCATGGCGCTCCATTGCGGCGCGGTAGCCCTGCCGCATACGTTCGGCCCCCGGCGAGGCGCCGCCGCCGACATGGACAATCGACCGGCAGCCCTGTTCGACCAGGTGATCGACCACACTGGTGGCCCCGGCGACATGGTCGGTGGTGACGCTGTCGATGTCGACGACTTTCAGAAGCCGCCCGATATAGATGCTGGGGATACGCGCTGCGATCTTCGCGATAGCCGGTTTCTCATAGGGGGATTCGATCAGGATGACCCCGGCCACGCGATGCGCCAGCAAGGATTCCAGCGCGGTCTCGGCCTTTTCATCGGTATCGGCATCGAGCGACATGATCGTCGGGTAGCCGCGCCGTTCGGCCTCGATCGCAGCGAACTTGGCGATCTGCGCCTGTAGCGGATTGGTGACATCGCCGACGATCGCGCCAAGATAGGCCGTCCGGGCGCTGGCGAGCGAGCGTGCCGCCAGGTTGGGCCGATAATTCAGCTCCTGCGCGACCTTTTCTACCTTGGCGCGGGTTTCCGCGCGCACGTTTCCCTCGCCACGAAGGGCCAGCGAGGCCAGGCTGCGAGAGACCCCGGCGACCTTGGCAACATCGGCCAATGTCGGCCTGCCTCTGACTGATTCCCGTGTCATATGGAGTGGGTGATCCGATCAACCTCGATGCAATGTAAATATTCCAGCTACAGGACCAACGCAATCGGCCTGCGCGATCGACCGGCGCAACCGGGTCGCCGGGGCGGTTCCGGCGCGGACTGTCATGCAATCTTCATTTTGCGCCCCGCTCTATTTCGATTATTCACGTAATATGGAACTACTGATTCCCACCCGCCTCGCCACCCTTGGCCACCCGCAGCGCCTGGCGCTGTTCCGGCTGCTCATGCGCCGGTATCCAGATCATGTTCCGGCGGGGGAGCTTGCCGCCGCGCTCGGTCTCAAGCCGAGCACGCTCTCGGCCTACCTCGCGGCGCTGATGCAAGCCGGGCTGGTGGTGCAGGAACGCGCTGGCACCTCGCTGCGCTATGCGGTCGATATGGCGACGACGCAGGCAACGATGGATTACCTGTTCACCGATTGCTGCCGGGGCCGACCCGAGTTCTGCGCACCCGGTTCCGACGCTCGGCGGCCCGGCGCCGGCGAAATCCCCGGCCAAAAGTTCAACGCGCTCTTCATCTGCACCGGAAACTCCGCCCGGTCGCTCTTTGCCGAGGCGCTCCTGCGCGACCGTGGCGGTGATCGGTTCACCGTCTTCTCGGCGGGCACCCGGCCGGCATCGGCGCCGAACCCCGATGCGATCGCGCTTCTGCGCGCCAAGGGCCATGACGTATCGGCGCTGAGGCCCAAGAGCGTGGGCGAGTTTGCCGGGCCCGACGCGCCGCAGATGGATTTCGTTTTCACCGTTTGCGATCAGGCAGCCAACGAGGAATGCCCGGCATGGGACGGGCAGCCGATCACCGCCCATTGGGGCTTGCCCGACCCGGTGAAGGCGACCGGCACGCAGGCTGAGAAAGGCCTCGCCTTTCAGCGGACCTATGGGGCGCTGGCGCGGCGGGTCGATGTCTTTGCCGCGCTCCCGGTCGAAACGCTCGACCGGATCGGTTTGCAGGCTGCTGTTGACGATATCGCCCGTTTTGGAAAGGACAGATGATGACCACCTACGCCCTCAACGGCCTCGGCCGGATCGGCAAGCTTGCGCTGCGCCCGCTCCTCGAGCGCGGCGCGCAGATCGCCTGGATCAACGACGCCGTCGGCACTCCGGAGATGCATGCACACCTGCTTGAATTCGACAGCGTGCACGGGCGCTGGCAGGCGGGTTTCGCCCACGACGCGGGCAGCGTCAGCATCGACGGCACCCGTCTGCCCTTCGTGGGAACCCGCAAGATCGCCGAGCTGCCGCTCGACGGCGTCGATGTGGTGATCGACTGCACCGGCGCGTTCAAGAGCGCGGCCGCGCTCGCGCCCTACTTCGAGGCCGGGGTGAAGAAGGTGGTGGTTTCGGCGCCGGTGAAGGACGGCCCGACCGCCAACATCGTCTACGGCGTGAACCATGACCGCTACGATGCGGCGGCGCAGCGGATCGTCACGGCGGCAAGCTGCACCACCAATTGCCTCGCGCCGGTGGTAAAAGTGATCCACGAAGGGCTTGGCATCCGCCATGGCTCGATCACGACGATCCATGACGTGACCAACACCCAGACCATCGTCGACCGTCCCGCCAAGGACTTGCGCCGCGCGCGGTCGGCGCTCAATTCGCTGATCCCGACGACGACCGGCTCGGCCACCGCGATCACGCTGATCTATCCCGAGCTCAAGGGGCGGCTGAACGGCCACGCCGTGCGGGTTCCGCTGCTCAACGCCTCGCTCACCGACTGCGTCTTCGAGGTCGAGCGCGCGACCAGCGTCGAGGAGGTCAACGGCCTCCTGCGCGCTGCCGCCGAGGGCGAACTCGCCGGCATCCTTGGCTACGAGGAACGCCCTCTGGTCTCGGCCGACTACGTGAACGACCCGCGCTCGGCCGTCATCGACGCGCCCTCGACGATGGTGGTGAACGGCACCCAGGTGAAGATTTACGCCTGGTATGACAACGAATGGGGCTATGCCAATCGACTGGTCGACGTGGCGCTGATGGTGGGGCGGGGGCTGTGATCGAGCGCGCCAAGGGGCTTTCGGCCTATATCGCCGTAACGGCGGCCTACTGGGCCTTCATGCTGACCGATGGCGCGCTCCGGATGCTGGTGCTGCTGCATTTCCACAGGCTCGGCTTCAGCCCGGTGCAACTGGCCTATCTCTTCGTGCTCTACGAAATCGCCGGGATGGTGACCAACCTGTCGGCAGGTTGGATCGCCGCGCGGTTCGGCCTGACCTCGACGCTCTATGCCGGGCTTGGCTTGCAGGTCGTGGCGCTGGTGGCGCTGGCGCAGCTCGACCCGAACTGGGCGATCGGCCTTTCGGTGGTCTATGTCATGGTCGTGCAAGGAGCCTCGGGTGTGGCCAAGGACCTCGCCAAGATGTCGTCGAAATCGGCGGTGAAACTTCTGGCGCCGACGGAAGACGGAGGGCTGTTTCGCTGGGTCGCGCTGCTCACCGGATCGAAGAACGCGGTCAAGGGGCTGGGCTTCCTGCTAGGTGCTGCGCTACTGGCCACGGTCGGTTTCATCTGGGCGGTGCTGGCGATGGCCGCGGTGCTGGCGGTCATACTCGTCGCGGTCCTGATCGCGATGCCGCCGGGGCTGCCGGTGGGGCGCAAGGGTGCGAAGTTCTCGGAGGTGTTCTCGAAATCGGCCCATATCAACTGGCTGTCGGCGGCGCGGGTGTTTCTGTTCGGGGCGCGCGACGTCTGGTTCGTCGTCGGGATCCCGATCTACTTCTACGCGGTGTTGTCCGATGGCAGCGCGGCGGGCAACCAGGCGGCGTTTTTCCTGATCGGCAGCTTCATGGCGCTCTGGATCATCCTCTACGGCGCGGTGCAGGCCGCCGCGCCGCGGCTGCTGCGGGCCTCGACGCGCCCTGAGTCGGAGCTGATCGGTGCGGCCTATCACTGGGCACTGGCCCTCGTTGCGGTGCCGGCTCTTCTCACCCTGGCGGTCTTACTGGCGTCGGGCACGCCGCTCTGGCTGACGGCGGTGATCGCGGCGGGTCTGCTCGTGTTTGGTGCGATTTTCGCCGTCAACTCGTCGCTCCACTCCTACCTGATCCTCGCCTTCACCCGCGCCGAGCGGGTCACGCTCGACGTGGGTTTCTACTACATGGCCAATGCCGCTGGGCGGCTGATCGGCACCCTGCTCTCGGGCCTCGCCTATGAGGTTGGCGGGCTTGCGCTGGTGCTCGCAACCACGACGGCGATGGTCGCCGCGTCGGCGCTGACGGTGGCGCGGCTGCGCAGTCTGCCATCGGCAACCATGCGGTAGCCGCCGGTGGCTCAGGTTTGAGGCAGGAAAGGGGAGAGGTGCGAAACTTGCCCCCGGTCAGAGTGCCGGGGCCGAGTGAGGCGGGGCGGCCCGTTTGCCTGGGCCGCCCCGTTTGGCTCAGAACGGGCTGTCTTCGTAGTAGTAATCAGCCGCGTTGTCGGGGGTGACCAGCACCGAACCGATGGTGAAGGTGCCCGAGACCGGCGCGTTCGACACCAGGCCCACGGCCGTCAGCTCGATCGCGGTGGCGATCATTGCCGGCGGATAGGTCACGTTTGCCGGGATCATCGGATCGTTGTCGCGGGTGCGTGCGATCATCTCTTTCATGCCGGCGCCGCCGAGCACGAACTGGATGTCGTCGCGGCCAGCAGCTTCGATCGCTGCGAGCACACCGATGGCCATGTCGTCATCCGAGGCCCAGACCGCGTCGATCTTCGGGTATTTCGACAGGAAATCTTCCATCACGGTGAAGCTGTCGTCGCGGTTCCAGTTGCCATGCTCCATGTCGAGCACGTTGATGCCCGAGCCTTCGATCGCGGCGGTGAAGTTGTCGACGCGCTCGTTGTCGATGGTCGTCGGGATACCGCGCAGCACGACGATATCGCCGCCGTCAGGCATGGCCTCGACCATGAACTCGCCCGAGACCCGGCCAAAGCCGGGGTTGTCGCCGGCGACGTAGAGATCTTCGATGCCGGGCACCGACAGGCCGCGGTCAACGACCGTGACCCAGACGCCGGCATCGGCGACGGCCTGCACCGGCGCGGTTAGCGGATCGCTTTCGAACGGCAGGATCACCAGCGCGTCGATGTTGCGGGTGGCCAGCATGTCTTCGACGTCGTTGACCTGGGCGCCGGGATCGGACGCGGTCGAGAGCACGAAGTCGAGGTCTTCATAGACCGCTTCGAGGCGTTCGATCGTGGTGCGGGCATGGTAGTTCATGCCACCGGCCCAGCCATGGGTGGCGGCGGGGATCGATACCCCGACAACCTTGGTTTCGGCGACAGCGGCACCGGTCATCAGCGCAGCCGTCATCGTTCCGGCGAGAAGTGCAGTAAACTTGGTCATTTTCAAGAATGCCTCCCTAGTTTCAGGCGTTTTGGGCTTGCCATCAGGACGAAGCCCGGCGTCCTCGCTGCAGGATCACAGCAAGAATGATGATGACCCCCTGGATCGCACCGTTGAGATAGGGCGAAACGAAGTCGGTCAGGTTGAGGATGTTGTCGATCAGGCTCAGGATCAGCACACCGATCACGGTGCCCCAGACCCGGCCGAAGCCGCCCTTGAGCACGGTGCCGCCGATGATCACCGCGGCGATGGCTTCCAGCTCCCACAGCACGCCGGTCGAGGCCGAGGCCGAGCCGAGGCGCGGCACATACATGATCGTGGCCACGCCCACGAGCATCCCGAGCATGGCATAGGTGGCGAGCCGCACGCGCTTGACGTTGACGTTGGAGTAATGCGCGACGTTCTCGTTCGAGCCGATCGCGGCGCAATGGCGGCCGAACACCGCCCGGCTCATCAGGATCTCGCCGAGGATGACGACGAGGGCAAAGACGATGATCGGCCAGCTCACGCCGAAAATGCCATCGAAATAGACCGGGCGGTAGAAGGTGCGCAGATCGAAATCGAGCGACAGCGTGCCGCCATCGGCGAGCCAGGTCACGAGGCTGCGGTAGATGCCCATCGAGCCCAGGGTGACAATAAAGGCCTCGATCCCGAGCGCGGTGATCAGAAAGCCGTTCAGCAGCCCGGCGACGATCCCGGCAACGAGCGCAACCGCCATGCCGAGCAGCACGATGGGCACCCCGACACCGAGGCTTGGCAATGCCGCGTTCATCACCAGGATCATCAGCCCGGCGATGAAGGCCGCCATCGACCCGACCGAAAGGTCGAGCCCGCCGGCGGTGATCACGAAGGTCATGCCCACGGCGATGATGCCGATGAAGGCCGAGCGCGCCAGCACGTTGGTGATGTTGGCAGCGCCGAGGAAGTTGGGGTTCAGCGCCGCGCCGACCACCACCAGCACCACGAGGGCCAGAACCGGCCCGAGCACTGCCATCGAAGGCAGCGCGCGGCGTTTGGCGGCGGCTTGGGGCGTCGGTGTCGGCGGCGGGGTGGTGGCAGTGTTCGTTGTGCTCATGGTCAACCAGCTTTCCGTTTCTCGGCGCCCACGCCCATGGCGAGGCGGACTATGGCGTCTTCGGTGATCTCGGGTCCGGCCAGAATGCCGGCCATCTCACCCCGGCGCATGACCAGAACGCGGTCGGCCAGGCCGATCACCTCCTGCATTTCGGACGAGATCATGATGATCGCGTGGCCCTCCGCCGCCAATCGGCGCAGGAAGGCGTAGATCTGTTGCTTGGTGCCGATGTCGATCCCGCGGGTGGGTTCGTCGACAACAAGGATGCGCGGCTCCGACAACATCACCTTGGCCAGCAACAGCTTCTGCTGGTTGCCGCCCGACAGGTTGCCAACCGGAATGTCGCGCTGGCCGCGGATGTCGAACTCGGCCACCGCACGGTCAAGCTCGGCCTCTTCGGCCTGCCGGTCGATCAGGATGCGGGCGAAGTTGCGCAGGGTTTGCAGCGTCAGGTTTTCGCGCATCCCCTTGTTGAGCAGAAGCCCGCGGATCTTGCGGTCTTCGGTCAGGTAGCACAGCCCGTGCGCGAGCGCGTCGGCGGGGCGGCGGACGTTGACCGGCGCGCCGCCGATCTCGATCTCGCGGTGGGCATGGCGCAGCCCGCAAAGCCCCTCCATCGCCTCGGTGCGCCCGGAGCCGACCAGCCCGGCCACGCCGAGGATTTCGCCACCCTTGAGGTCGAAGGCGATGCCATGGGCGTAGCCCGGCACATCGAGCGCCTTGACCCGCAGCATCAGCGGCGCGTCGTCCGGCGTGCCCGGTTTGGCCGGATACAGGTCCGACATTTCCCGGCCCACCATCGCGGTCGCCATCTGGTCTTCGGTGAGCGCGTCGGCGGGGCCGACATGGGTGATCCAGCCGTCGCGCATGATCGTGACCTGATCGGCGATCTCGGCCACCTCGTCGAGCTTGTGCGAGGTGAACAGCACCGCCGTTCCGGCATCGCGCAACAGCCGGACCTGCTCGAACAGAACCTCGACCTCGCGGTGGGTGAGCACCGCCGTCGGTTCGTCCATGATCAGCACTCTCGCCTCGCGCGACAGCGCCTTGGCGATCTCGACCATCTGCTTGTCGGAGTTCGACAAGGTGCTGACCACCGCGTCCGGGTCGGCGCTGCAATGGACCCGCTCGAGCAGCGCGCGCGATTGCCGCCGCATCTCGGCCTTGTCGAGCAGCAGGCCCTTTTTCAGCTCGCGGCCGAGAAAGATGTTCTGCTCGACGGTGAGCTGTTCGGCGAGGTTCATCTCCTGGTGGATCATCACCACGCCGGCCAGCTCGCCGTCATGGAGCGTCGCGAAGGTGACCGGGGCGCCGTCGAGCATGACCTGGCCGCTGGTCGGCGGCTGGTAGCCGGCGAGGATCTTCATCGCGGTCGACTTGCCGGCCCCGTTCTCGCCGATCAGGGCATGCACTTCGCCCGGTTTGAGCGCGATATCAATGCCATGCAGCACCTCGATCGGGCCGAAACTCCGGCGCACATCGACGAGGGCAAGAACGGGGTGGTCGGTCATAGCTGCACCCAGGCCGCGTTCTTGGACGACGAGGTGACGCAGGCCGAGATGAAGCGCATCCCGGCGAGGCCATCGTCAATGCCGGGCAGCAGCCCCATCACGTCGGCCCTCGCGGCGCCGCCCTGAACCGCGCGAATTGCATCCGCCGCGGCCGAATAGAGGTTGGCGAAGCCTTCGAGGTAGCCTTCGGGGTGGCCGGACGGAACCCGCGACACCGCCTGCGCGGCGGCGTTGGAGCCCGCCCCGTTGCGCCGGATCACCCGCTTGGGCTCACCCAGCGGCGTGAACCACAGGTAGTTCGGGTCTTCCTGCGCCCATTCCAGCCCGCCCTTGTCGCCGTAGACCCTGAGGCGCAGGGCGTTTTCGTTGCCATGCGCGATCTGGCTCGACCACAGCATCCCGCGCGCGCCGCCATCGAAGCGCAGCATCACGTGGGCGTTGTCGTCGAGGGTGCGGCCGGGGCCGAAATGCTGAAGGTCGGCCGCCAGTTCGGTGGCGGTGAGGCCGGTCACGAAACCCGCGAGGTTGAAGGCGTGGGTGCCGATATCGCCCACCGACCCACCGGCGCCGGAGCGCGCCGGGTCGGTCCGCCAGGCGGCCTGCTTCTGACCTTCCTGCTCGATCGGCTCGGCCAGCCAGTCTTGCGGATACTCCACCTGCACCACCCGCAGCTTGCCCAGATCACCGGCCTCGACCATTGCACGCGCCTGGCGCACCATCGGGTAGCCGGTGTAATTGTGGGTGAGCACGAAGAGTGCGTCGCTCGCCGCGACCGCCGTGCCAAACGCCTCGGCCTCGTCCATCGTCGCGGTCAGCGGCTTGTCGCAGATGACGTGGATGCCGCGCTCGAGGAAGGGTTTGGCCGCCTTGTAGTGCATATGGTTGGGGGTGACGATCGAGACCGCCTCGATGCCATCGTCGCGCGCCGCCTCGGCCTCGGCCATCTCGTCAAAGCTGCCGTAGCTGCGCGCCGGATCCAGCCCCAGCGCCGCGCCGGAGGCTTTCGCCTTCTCCGGCGTCGACGACAAGGCGCCGGCCACCAGTTCGAAGCGGCCGTCGATGCGCGACGCGATGCGGTGCACGCCGCCGATAAAGGCGTCGTTGCCGCCGCCCACCATGCCCAGTCTGATCCTGTCTGCCATCACTTGATCCCCAGCATCTTGCGGTTGGCCGCTTCATCGGTGCCGCCATCGGCGAAATCGTCGAAGGCCTTTTCGGTGACGCGGATGATGTGATCCTTGACGAATTGCGCCCCTTCGCGGGCCCCGTCCTCGGGGTGCTTGAGCGCGCATTCCCATTCGACCACGGCCCAGCCGTCGAAATCGTTGGCAGCCATCTTCGAGAAGATCGCGCCGAAATCGACCTGGCCATCGCCGAGGCTGCGGAACCGCCCGGCGCGGTCGACCCACGACTGGTAGCCCGAATAGACGCCCTGGCGCCCGGTCGGGTTGAACTCCGCATCCTTGACGTGGAACATCTTGATCCGGTCTTTATAGATGTCAATATTATCAATATAATCAAGGCATTGAAGGACGTAATGCGAGGGGTCGTAGAGCATGTTGGCGCGCGGGTGATCGTTGACCCGCTCAAGGAACATCTCGAAGGTGGCGCCGTCATGCAGGTCTTCGCCGGGGTGGATCTCGTAGCAGATATCGACGCCCTTGGCGTCGGCATGGTCGAGGATTGGCGTCCAGCGCCTGGCAAGCTCGTCAAAGGCGGTCTCGATCAGCCCGGCGGGGCGCTGCGGCCACGGATAGATATAGGGCCAGGCCAGCGCGCCCGAGAAGGTCGCGTGGGCGGTGATCCCGAGATTGGCGGAAGCGTCGATCGCCTTCTTCACCTGATCCACCGCCCAGGCCTGCCGCGCCGACGGGTTGCCGCGCACCGAGGGGTCGGCAAAGCCGTCGAAGGCCACGTCGTAGGCCGGGTGAACCGCCACCAGTTGCCCTTGGAGGTGGGTCGAAAGCTCGGTGACCTCGACGCCGTTCTCAAGCGCCTTGCCGGCGAACTCGTCGCAGTAATCCTTCGAACTCGCCGCTTTGGCGAGGTCGATCAGCCGGCCATCCCAGCTCGGCACCTGAACGCCCATGTAGCCGCAATCGGCAGCCCATTTGGTGATCGAGTCCCAGGAATTGAACGGTGCTTCGTCGCCTGCGAACTGCGCAAGAAACAAGGCGGGGCCTTTGATGGTCTTCATGATCTGCTCCCTAGTTCACGGCCTGTTGCGGCCGGTTCCAAAGTGGTTGGCGGCTTGCCCGGCGAGGTGGCGCTGGCATAGCTGCCGGTGTCGAACGCCCCGAGCGGCAACGGCGCTTCGCGCGTGGGCAGGTTTTCCTTCACGATGATCGCCGGAATGATCGGCGCCGTTTCGGCGATGGGCACCCGATCGCTGAGATCGCGCATCAGGGTCAGCGCGCGGGCGATTTCTTCCTCCGGGCGCTGGTCGATCACGATATCGAACACCCCGTCTTCCAGCGCCTGCCGGGTGTCGTTGCCGAGCTCGTGCACGATGACGGTGGGGCGGGGCGCGGCCGCCGGGCGTTGCCGAAGCCGCCGCGCCAGCCCGCTGTTGCCCGCGCCGAGACTATAGATGCCCGTGATGTCCGGATGGGCTGCGAAGGCCTCTTTGACCAGCCTGTCGACCAGTTCGTGCCGGTCGCGTCCCTCGATCTCGGGCAGCACCTCGATCAGCGGAAACCGAGCCTTCATGACCTCGCAAAACCCGGTCAGCCGGTCGCGGTGGTCGCGCGCGCTGAGCGCGCCGACGATCGGTTGCACCAATCCCGCCCCGGTGCCATGGGCAAGGCCCATGAGCCGCGCACCGGTGCGCCCGGCGCTCACGTTATCAATGCCGACATAGGCTGCCCGTGCCGGTTGATCGAGGTCCGAAACCAGCGTGACGACGGCTATCCCGGCCTTGCGCAGATTGTCCATCGCGCTGGCCACGCCCTCGCCCTCGATGCCGACAATGGCAACCCCGTCCAGCGCCTGATCGGCCAGACGGTCGGCCACGGCGACAAGGGCCTGGGGGTCGAACGCGGCAACATCGACGATCTCGATCGCGGTGCGCCGCGCGAGCAGCGCCTCGCGTTCACGTTCGAGAATCGCACGCACCTTGCGAAAGAACGAGTTATGTCCGACGGGGATGACGAAACCGAATCTATAGACCCGTTTCTGCGAGAGGTTGGCGGCTGCGACGTTCCGGGCATAGCCCAATTCTTCTATGGCGGTCAGAACCTTGGCGGCTGACTTGGCGGCTACATTGCCGCGCCGGTTCACCACGCGATCTGCCGTCGAATAGCTGACACCCGCATGACGCGCCACATCGGAAAGCGTCGGCCTGAGCATATCCCCTCTCCCTCGAACATTATTTTAGCCTTGCAATGAAATACGTCAATCATTTTCTGACAGTCGTCTTTCATTATGGCCACCAGACGGTGCCCGGCGGGCATCCGGGCGCGATCGTGTCGGCAGGCGTTTCGCCGATCGTGGTCAGACCCGGCGGCGGCGCATCGTCAGGATCTGGCGCAGGATCTCGGGCGGTGGAAGCGTGTGCAGGATGTCTCGGAGCATTCGCAGATCGCTGCCGATCCCCGCCCGCAGACCTTGCTTGGCGCTCTTCAGCGGGCTTGAGACCTCCGGCCAGCGCACCACCGCGATGGTCAGGCCATGTTCGATCCAGAGCCGGTTCATGAACACCTCCAGCCCGAAACGCGGCAGGTGATCGAGCGTGTCGATCTGGCGGGCGAGGAGGGCGTGCGGGACGACCCGTTCGCCGGAGATATAGTCAAGGCCGATCCAGCGCCACGGCAGCGGGGCGTTGCCGCGCAGGCTGATGGCGACGTCCGACCGTGCCCCGGCCACCGGCGCGATCAGCGCCGAGAGATGCGCCGGGGTGAGACCGATCAGGTCACTGTCGAGCAGTAGCAGGTGACTGCCGCTGGCTTCGGCGATCCCGCGCGCGACAGCCCTGGTCTTGCCGCCGTTGTGTGGCTGGCGCAGCACCCGGAGCGCGGGGTGGCGGGTGGCGAGCGCCTCGGCCCGTTCGGCGGTGCCATCGCTCGATCTGTCGTCGATCACGATCACCTCGTCGATCTCGGGCGTCGCCAGCGCCACCTCGAGAACCGCACCGATGCGAGGCGCTTCATTGAAGGCAGGCACGAGGCAACTGAGGCGAAACCCGTCGCTCATGGCCGCACCGCCCGGCGGATGATCAGGCCCGCGACCAGCACAACGATGATCACCCCGAGCCCCAGCGACACCTTGGTGATCCAGTCGTCGATACTGGCGTAGGCGGAGCCGAAACCGTAGCCGAGGCCGACGAAGAACAGGCTTTTGGGCACGGTGCCGAGCAGGTTGAACCAGAAGAACCGCCCGAGCGGCATCTTTGCCATCCCGGCGGCCGCCAGCACCGCGAAACCCGCCGAATGGGTGATCTTGCCAAGGAGCAATGTGCGCCCGCCATGCTGGGTGAAATGGCCGGTGAGGCTCTGGAGCCGGTCGCGGCTGAGCCCGATGCGGCGGCGCAAGCCCTGTGGCAACCGGGTCAGCCCCCAGCGCCCGGCAGCATAGAAGCCGAAATCGCCAACCAGATCGGCGGCGATCACCACAGCGGCCACGGCCCAGAGGCTCATCAACCCCTGACTGGCAAGCCATGCGGCGATCACGGTGACGATCGGCCCTTCGACCACCGCGATCGGGGCCACAACGGCGAGGCCATACTTTGCCATCAATGCGGTGATCGTGCCGAGCGTGACCATTCTATGCGCGGTCTTCCGAGGCCGACATTTCGGTGCCGCGCCAGGTGAAGCCACGAGCGCGGAAGGTGGTGAACCAGAGCGGTGCGAGCAGCAGGTCGCGCATCAGCATCGCGACGACATCGCGCGAGGCCAGCGGTGCGCCGATGGTCCGCGTGAACAGGATTTCCGATCCATACCAGCCGATTGCGAGCGCGACGAGGCTCCAGGCCGGGGCGGCGCCGAGGGCCACGAGGCCGGCGAGCGCGGCGGCGGGCAGGAGCGGGCCTTGCACGATTTCCAGCGCGAAGATCGCCGGAAAGCCGTCACGCCTGACCCGGCTCCAGCGCAACTGGCGATCCCAGACCGCACGGGCGGTGCGTGTGCCGATCGGTTGGCCAAACAGCTTGTGCGGCAGGCGCACGCGCAGCCCTTGGGCGCGGACCAGCTTGGTGGCGGCAACGTCTTCGGCAAGGTTCTGCCCGAGTGCCGCAAGTCCGCCGCCGCGCTCGAGCACATCGCGCCGCCAGGCCAGGGTTTTGCCCTGGGCAAAGCCGAAGCCCAGCGTGTCGGCTGCAAGCAGCCACCGTGCCTGGTTGCCGTTGAGAAAGGCGCATTCGACAGCGCCCCAGAAATTGCCCGGCCGGGTGCCGAGGGCGGGGGCCGAAACCAGGCCGGTATCGGGCTGCCAGGCATCGTCGAGGGTGGCGAGGTAGTCGGGCGGGAGCGCGAGGTTGGCGTCGGTCATCACCACGATTTCGGCGCGCGCCGCAGCGAGGCCCTTGGCCAGGTTGTTGAGCTTGGGGTTGGCGCTCAGCCGATCGTTGCCGACGAGCACCTGCGCCTTGGCGGACGGGTGGGCCGCGACCAGCTCGCGCGCCAGCGCGACCGCCGGATCGGTCTCGTCGGCGGCGCAGAACAGGATTTCGTAGTCGGGGTAGTCCTGGCTGAACGAGCTGGCGAGGGTTTCGCGGTCAAACCTGTCGATCCCGCAGACCGGGCGGATCAGCGAGATGAAGGGGCGGGCACCGGGCTGCGCGGGGCGGCGGCGAACCCAAAACGCCGCCAGCGCCATGGTCACGACATAGATCGAGACGGTGACTGCGAGGGTTATAGACAGGGCGAAAACGAGCATGACCTGATCCTGCTGGGTCTCGGGGCGCCAGGTTCGGGCGAGCGCCATTGTGCTCAGATAGGCGCGCCGCTGGCGGATGTCATCGGGTGCGGCCCGCAGATATGCCGGCGCCGAAGATCCGGGCGGATTGTCGGACTGCGCCCTGCGCCCTATGTAGAATGGCAATCGCGGTGGTGTCGGGGCGCGTGCAGACGGTCGCAGCGCGCTGACATTACCAGGAGGCTGCGCTTCAGAACCGTGGCGGGCAAACCAGTCGGAACACAGATCCATGCCGCATAGTCTCGACCAGATCCTGCCCTCGCTCGAAAGCCTCGGGGTTTTGGCCTACTGGATCATCGGCGCGGCGTCGGCGCTCGAAGCCTGGTTCGTGACCGGCGTGGTCGTGCCCGGCACGCTGGTGGTCGATGCCGGTGGCATTCTCGTGCAACAGGGCAATCTCGATTTTTTCGATCTCGTCTGGTTCGTGGCCATTGGGTCGGTGCTGGGGGCCGAAGCGGGCTACTGGACCGGGCGGCTGGCGCGGCGTGGCCTCGCCGGGCGCAGCCGTCTGGTGCAATCGCGCGCGTATCAGCGCGCCGAAGGGTTGTTTGCCCGCCATGGCGGCAAGGCACTGGTGATCGGGCGGTTTCTCGGCCCGATCGCGGGGCTCGTGCCGCTGGCGGCCGCTATCGCCGGGATGGAGCGGCGGCGCTTTCTGCTCTGGAACATCGCCGCGGCCATGCCTTACGCGCTCGCGCATGTGGCTCTGGGCTATTTCCTCGGTGACGTGTTCAGCCGGTTCGGCCCGATGCTCACCCGACTCGTTCTGCTTGCGGCCGGCCTCGCGGCGGCGCTGGCTCTGCTGTGGTGGTTGGTGTTGCGGGTCGAGCGGCTGGCGCCGTTCGTTCTGTCGGTGGGCCGGTCGGTGGTGCAGGCCATCGCCGCGAACCCCGACGTCGCGGCGTGGTCGGCGCGTCATCCCGGTATTGCCCGGCTGCTCGCCCGCAGGCTCGATACCGGCCATTTCAACGGTCTGCCGGCGACCTTCCTCGGGCTTGTCTTCGGCTATATCCTGCTGGTCTGGCTGGGGTCGGTCTTTGATTTCCTGACCGCCGATCCGATCATGCAGGTCGATGAACGGGTGGCCAATCTGATCCATGCGTTCTGGACCCCGGCCTTCCTGCGCGTTGCCGCCCACATCACGGCGCTGGGCGATGGGCGGGTGATACTGGCGCTGTTCGTGGCGGTGGCCGGATGGCTGCTGTTTACCGGCCGGCGCGATCTTGCCGCCGGGCTTGCCACCTCGGTGATCGGCAATGTCGCCTCGGTCGCACTGCTGAAGGTGATCTTTGACCGGCCGCGCCCGGCGCTCGCCTATTTCGCCGAGACCTCGCACAGCTTTCCCTCGGGCCATGCCGCCATCTCGGTCGCGTTCTGGGGCATGGTGTTCTACATAGCCTGGCGGACGCGGCGGCTCGGCATGGTTGCGGCAAGCCTGCTGGCGACGGCGACGATCTTTGCCGTCGGGGTGAGCCGGATCTACCTGATCGAGCATTACATGACTGATGTGGCGAATGGCTGGCTGATCGGCGGGCTCTGGCTGGTGGTCGGCATAGCGGTGGCCGAATGGCGCAACGAAACCGGCCATGTCGCGGCGCCGGTCACGGCCTTGCCCCTTGCCCGTGCCGGGATGTTCGGCGGGCTGGTGGCGCTCATCGGTTTTGCCGGCTTCACCGTGACCACTTACGAGAAAGCGCTCAACATCTCCACCACTGCGCCACCCGACCGGGTGGTTGCCGATGTGGCGGCGATGGTGGCCGATCCGGCGATGGTTACCACCACCGAGAGCGTGATGGGCACCCCGCTTGAGCCGGTCAACGTGATCCTGCTGGCACGCGACGAGGCGGCGCTGGCGGGGGCAATGGCGGCGGCAGGCTGGCAGGCGGCGCAGATGCCGCGCCTTGCGCCGCTCGGTCGCGCGGCCTGGGCGGCCTGGACCAACCAGCGCGACGATACCGCGCCGGTCACGCCGTATTTCTGGGACCGGCAGCCCAACGACCTTGCATTCGAGAAGCCCACGCCTGATGCCTCCATCCGCGAGCGCCACCACGTCCGGATCTGGCGCAGCGGCTTCGTGCTGGCGGACGGGCGCCGTGTCTATCTTGGCGCGGCGAGCTACGACGACGGGCTCGATCCCGGCATTTTCCACCATATCGACCCCAACATCGACGCCGAGCGCGATACGCTGGCAGCCGATCTTGCGGCAGCGGGGGCCGATCTGCGCAGCCCGGTGCAGGTGTCCGAACCCCGGCTCGGCACCTCGGTGGCGGGCGATCCGTGGTTCACCGATGGCGCCGCCGCGGTGATCGTGCTCGACTGAGCGCCGCGCCCGCGGATCAGGACTTCAGCACCGTGACCGCGTGTTCGGCATCCTGAATGCGGTCATGGGCGCCCGGCAATTGCTGCACCAGAAGGATGAACAACAGGTCGGCCAGCGCCAGTTGGGCATCGCGCGAAGTGATCGCGGAGGAGCGGGCCTTTTCCTCATCGGCGACCACGTAGAGCTGGATATCGGCGAGCGACGAGAGCTGGTTGGGCTGAACGCCGGTGAGCGAGATCACGGTGGCGCCGTGGTTGTGGGCGGTCTCGGCAATGCGGCGGGTTTCGAGGCTGGCACCGGAGTAGGACAGAGCGATCAGCACGTCATCGGCGGTGAGCGTGGTGGCATTGGCGATCTGGATGTGGCTGTCGGCGTCAAACAGCACCATGCGCCCGAGCTTTTGCAGCTTGTAGCCAAAATCCCGCGCCACCAGCGACGAGGCACCAACGCCGACCAGCTGGATCTTGCGGGCGGCGGCAATGGCATCCAGCGCCCGGCGCAGCGCGGTTTCGCCATTGACCGCGATGGTTTGCTGCATCGAGTGGATCTTCGACCCGATGAGTTTCTGGATCGTGGTGGCGAAACTGTCGGAGCTTTCGATGCTGCCATGCACCACGCCGGTCGGCACCCGCCACGCCTGGGCCGTGGCCTGGCTGACGGCCAGCTTGAAATCCTGGTAGCCCCGGAACCCGAGCTTCTGGCAGAACTTCACCACGCTCGACTGGCTGCGCCCGGTGGCTTCGGCGAGGCTGGCCGATGACATCTGCAACGCCCGCTCCGGGTCGGCCAGAACAAACCCGGCAATCTCGCGTTCGCCGGCGGTGAAGCTCGCAAGCTGGGCGTTGAGGATGGTCAGAACAGACATCGGGCGGGGCCTCTCGGTTTGCGGCGTCGATCACGGCAGGAGCGCGGTATGCTTGCGATGAATTATTCCCGAAATCCGCCAGTTTGGGAATGCCGCGCCGCAACGTGCTGCGGGTATCACCGCAGCTTTTTGCGAGTATCCGACATATTTCATAATTAAAGCAGTGGTTTGTCCTATTGCCTTCGATTTTCCTGCGAATGCTGGCCGGGGCGATTGCGGCGTCAGGATAGGAATAATTTATGCAAACGTTCGTTGACAGAGTAAATATAAAATTCCAATCTGGCCGAAAGCTGCCAAAGGAATCCCGTGGAAATGACCGACGCTCTCTCCGTCGACGACTTGCGTGGCCTCGTTTCTGAAGCGCGCAATCCGCGCAGCATGGATGTTGACCTTCTGCCGGTGCCGGAGTTGCTCGCGCTGATCAACGACGAGGACAAGACGGTGGCGCTGGCGGTCGAGCGCGAATTGCCGTCGATCACCCGTGCCGTCGAGCAGATCGTGGACGCGTTTCGCGCCGGCGGGCGGCTGATCTATATCGGTGCCGGCACCAGCGGGCGGCTCGGGGTGCTCGATGCCTCGGAATGCCCGCCGACGTTTTCGGTGCCGCCCGACATGGTGGTCGGCCTGATCGCGGGCGGCGATACGGCGCTGCGCGATGCGGTCGAGGGGGCGGAAGACGATGCCGGGCAGGGCGCCGCGGATCTTGGCGGCATTGCGGTTGGCCCTGACGATGTGGTTGTCGGGATCGCCGTCAGCGGCAAGACCCCTTACGTGCTGGGTGCGCTCGATCACGCCCGCAGCGTTGGCGCGAAGACCGTGGCGCTGACCTGCAATCCCGGCTCCGAGATCTCGCGCCATGCCGCGATCACCATAGCGCCTGAAGTCGGCCCGGAAGTGCTGACCGGATCAACCCGGCTCAAATCGGGCACGGCGCAGAAGATGGTGCTCAACATGCTGAGCACCGCCGCGATGATCCGGCTCGGCAAGACCTACCAGAACCTGATGGTCGATCTGTCGATCTCGAACCGCAAGCTCACCACCCGCGCGGTGGGAATGCTGTGCGAAATCACCGGCGCGACGCCCGAAGAAGCCGAAGCGCTGCTGGTGGAAAGCGGGCATGACGTGAAGACCGCCATATTGATGAAACTGACCGGTCTCGACCGGGCCCGGTCGCAAGCCTGCCTCGACGCCTCCGGCGGCGTTCTGCGGCAGGCAATCGAGCAGACGCGGACCTCATCCGCGCAACCCTGACTGGCCCTGCCGGGCCAGTCGCCACACCTCGCTTTGAACAGGGAGTTCAACATGCATCGTCCAATCACCAAGTCACTGGCCCTTGCCGGGCTTGCCTTCGCCGTCAGCACCACCGCGCTGACCAGCCCGGGCCTTGCCGCCACCCTCAAGGTGGCGTGGTCGCAGGATGCGACCGGCCTCGACCCGCACAAGCAAACCGCGTTCTCGTCGATCCGCTTTCTCGAGCTGATGTATGAGCCGCTGGTGCTGCTCGACACCAACGCCGATATTGCGCCCGCGCTGGCGCAGACCTGGGCGTTCAACGACGACGCGACCGAGTTGACGATGCAGATCGACCCGGCGGCGACGTTCCACAACGGCGCCCCGGTCACCTCGGCCGACGTGAAAGCCTCGTTCGAGCGTATTCTCGACGAAGAAACCGGCGCTGCGGCGCGCGCCAACTTCACCTCGATCGCGTCGATCGAAACCCCGGACGACAAGACCGTGGTGTTCAAGCTGTCGGAGCCCAACGTGCCGATCCTGACGGCGATGGCCTCGGTCAACGCCGCCGTCGTGCCGGCGGCCGACATCGAAGCGGGCACCATCGGCACCGCCGTCGTCGGCTCAGGCCCCTTCGTGTTTGAAAGCTGGAACCCGAATTCCAACGCCAAGCTCACGGCCAACCCGAACTGGGCCGGTGGCACCGTGGCAATCGACGGGCTCGATATCAGCGTGTTGCCGGACGAGACCGCGATCCTCGCGGCGCTGCGCTCCAAGCAGGTGGATTTTGCCCTGCTCAACGACCCCTTCGTCGCCTCGCTGGTGCCGGATGTGGCCGGGCTCGAACTGGTGAAAAAGCCGGTGCTGTCCTATCACGTTCTCCAGCTCAACCCGTCGCGCGGGGCAATGCAGGAGCTTGGCGTGCGCCAGGCGATTTCCTGCGCCATCGACCGGCAGGACATCCTCGATACCGCGCTTCTGGGCGAGGGCGAAGTGACCGGCCCGCTCACCATGGGCGCTTACAAGACCCCGACCTCGGAGCTGTTCTGCTACGAGCAGGACGTTGAAAAAGCCAAGCAGCTTCTGGCCGATGCGGGCTATCCGGACGGGTTTTCGGCAACCGTGATGGCCGCCACCGGCGAGCCGCCCACCGCGGCCGCCGAAGCGCAGGTGCTGCAATCGCAGCTGGCCGAGGTTGGCATCGAGCTTGAGATCGAGATGAAAGAGCTCAACGTCTATGTCGACGCCTGGCTCAAGGGCGATTTCGACATGGCGGTGGCGCTGAACGGCGGCAAGCCGGACCCGTTCACGATGTATAACCGCTACTGGACCAAGGACGGCAACCTGCAACATGTTGCCAACTACATCGACGACACGCTTGATGACCTGATGAACCAGGGCCGCGAAGAAACCGACCCGGCCAAGCGCAAGGCGATCTTTGCCGAGTTCGAGGCCCATCTGGCGGAAATGTCGCCCTGGGTCTGGCTCTATACCGGCTACAGCTACGCGGCGCAGCAGGACTACGTGGACGGGTTCGAAGCAACCCCGACCGGCTCGCTGTTCGGCCTCAACGCCGTGTCGATCGCCGAGTGACCTGACGCCGAGACAGAAGACGGAGACCACGCGACATGTCCTATCCGCTACGGCGCCTGATGGTGTTCCCGCTGGTCATGCTGGGCGTGTCGGTCTTCGTCTTCATTGCGATAAGACTGGTGCCGGGCGACGCGATTACCGCGATGCTCGGCACCGAATCCGGCCTGCTCACCCCGGCCCAACGCGAGGCCCTGTCGGCCTATTTCGGGCTGGATCAGAACTGGTTCGTGCAATTCTGGCGCTGGCTCAGCCATGTCTTGCAGGGCGATCTGGGGATTTCGACCACCTACGGCAAGCCGGTGATGACCATCATCCTCGAGCACTTTCCGCTGACGCTGGAGCTGGCGGTGCTGTCGATGCTGATCGCGCTGGTGATCGGCCTGCCGGCCGGGATCTTTGCCGCCACCCGCAAGGATCGGCCCTCCGACCTGGCGGTGCGGGTGATCGCGATGATCGGCCAGTCGACGCCCGGTTTCGTCGTCGGCCTGCTCCTGGTGTTCGTGCTGTCCGTCGGCTTCGGGGTGCTGCCGCAGATGGGCACTTTCGTGCCGCTCAGCGAAGACCCGATGCGCAACCTTGCACAGATGATCCTGCCCGCGCTCACCCTTGGCACCGCTTTTGCCGCCGCGGTGATCCGCATCTCGCGCTCGGCGATGCTCGACATCCTGCGCGAAGACTACGTGCGCACCGCGCGCTCCAAGGGGCTCTCGCGCCGCCGGGTGATCTGGCGCCATGCGCTGCCCAATGCGCTGATCCCGGTGGTCACGCTTTCCGGCGTCGAATTCGGCTACCTGCTTGGCGGCGCGGTGCTGGTCGAGCAGATCTTTGCCCTGCCGGGCCTTGGCCGGGTCGTGCTCGATGCGATCCAGCAGCGCGATTACGCGCTGGTGCAGGGCTCGGTGCTGTTCATCGCGGTCAACTTCATGATCGTCAACCTGCTGGTCGATCTGGCCTATGCCGCGCTTGATCCGCGTATCCGGTTCGATACGAAATGAAACAGCTTTTTATTGATATTGCGCGCCATCCGTCGGGACGGATCGGGATGGCCATTGTGGCGCTTTTCGTTCTCGCAGGGGTGATGGGCGAGGCCGGGCTGACACCTTACGACCCCTTGGGGCAGGATCGCATCGCCCGGCTGCAAGCCCCGAGCGGCGCGCATTGGTTCGGCACCGATCTGTTTGGCCGCGACGTTCTGAGCCGGCTGATGGTGGGGATTTCACAAAGCTTCACCATTTCGTTCTTCTCGGTCGGCGCCGCCACCAGTGTGGGCACGGTGCTGGGGCTGACAGCGGCATGGTTCGGCGGGCTTTGGGATGGCACGGTGATGCGCTTCATGGACGTGCTGCTGGCCTTTCCGGCGATCCTGCTGGCGCTGCTGATCATCGCGATCTTCGGCCCGAGCGGCTGGACCAGCGTGCTGGCGATCGGCATCGTCTATACCCCGATCTTTACCCGCGTCGTGCGCGGCCCGGCGCTGTCGCTCAAACAACGCGACTTCGTAGACGCGGCGCGCACCTTCGGCAGCAGCCGCTCCTATATCATGTCGCGTCACCTCGCGCTGAACCTTGTCGCTCCGCTCACCGTGCAGATCACGCTGGCACTGGCCTGGGCGTTGGTCACGGAGGCGGGGTTGAGCTTTCTCGGTCTTGGCACCCAGCCGCCCGATGCCTCGCTCGGGCTGATGCTGTCGGACGCGCGCAACCTGATGGAAATGGCGCCGTGGCTGCTGCTGGTGCCGGCAATCGCGCTGATGTTGGCGGTGCTCGGCTTCAACCTGCTCGGCGACGCGCTGCGCGATATCCTCGATCCCAAGACGCGGAGGGCGCTGGCATGAGCACGCTGCTGTCGGTCCGCGATCTGCGCGTTGGCTTCGGCGTTCATGCCGAGCAGACCCCTGTGGTTCATGGCGTGACCTTCGATCTGGCGCCGGGCGAAACCCTCGCCATCGTCGGCGAAAGCGGGTCGGGCAAGTCCGTCACCGCGATGTCGATCAACCGGCTGGTGGATTTCGGCAATGGCAAGATCCTCGACGGCGAGATCGCCTTTGCCGGCGCCGATGGCGCGGTGATCGACCTTGCCCGCGCCGAGGAAGACGTGCTCGAGACGATCCGGGGCCGCCAGATCGGGATGATCTTTCAGGAGCCGATGACCTCGCTCAACCCGGTGCTGACCATCGGCACCCAGATCGAGGAAATCTTCCGGCTGCAACACGGGCTGTCGGGTGCCGCGGCACGGCGCGCCGCCTGCGATGCGCTGGAGCGGGTGCGCATCCCTGATGCCGCCCGGCTGCTTGGCTACGCGCCGCACCAGCTTTCGGGCGGGATGCTGCAACGGGTGATGATCGCCATCGCCCTGGCCTCCGACCCGCGGCTGCTGATCGCCGACGAACCGACGACGGCGCTCGACGTGACGATCCAGGCCCAGATCATGGCGCTGCTGGCCGAGATGAAGCGCGAGACCAATACCGGGATGATCTTCATCACCCACGATATCGGGCTTGTCGCCGGGTTTGCCGACCGGATCCTGGTGATGCAGCACGGCGAAGTGGTGGAGCAGGGCGCGCTCGACGATGTGCTTGACGCCCCGCAGCATCCCTACACCCAGCACCTGCTCAAAGCCGTGCCGCATTTTTCCGATGGCAAGTCGGTGCGGCGCGACGTGGCCCGTGACGAAAGCGCCGAGACCGCGCTCGACGTTGCCGATCTGACCGTGCGCTTCCCGGTGCGGTCGGGCTTTCTGCGCCGCCAATCGGGCAATGTCCACGCGGTCGAGGGCGTGTCGTTCGACCTGATGCGCGGCGAGACCCTCGGCATCGTCGGTGAAAGCGGGTCGGGCAAATCGACCACGGCGCGCGCAATCCTCGATCTGGTGCGCCCCACCCATGGCAGGATCGACGCCCGTGACCCGGTCGCAGGCGGGTCCGACAAGCCGGTGCAGATGGTGTTTCAGAACCCCAACGCCTCGCTCAACCCGCGCCTGACCGTCGAGCAGATCCTGGCCGAGCCCTATATCGCCGTCGGCCGCAAGATCCGCGACGAGGCCCGCGCCCGGATGACCGGGCTGCTCGACCGGGTGGGCCTGCCCGCCGACAGCCTCGGGCGTTACCCGCACGAGTTTTCTGGCGGCGAACGCCAGCGGCTCTGCATCGCGCGGGCGCTGATGCTGAACCCCTCGGTTCTGGTGCTCGACGAGGCGGTTTCGGCGCTTGACGTGTCGGTGCAGGCGCGGGTGCTGGACCTGTTGATCGACCTGCAAAAGGAGTTCGACCTCGCCTATCTGTTCGTGACCCACGACATGGCGGTGGTGGAGCGGATCGCGCACCGCATCGCGGTGGTATTCGCGGGCCAGATCGTCGAGATCGGACCGGCGGCCGAGGTGCTCGCCAATCCGCGCCACAGCTATACCCGCGAGCTGATCGCCGCGGTGCCCAGCCTCGAGCGCCGCCACAGCACCTACAAGCTCGATACCAGCGTGGTTCCGTCGCTGATCCGCCCGCTGGGATGGGAACCCGAGCGCGCGACAATGGCGCAGGCGGGGGCCGATCACCTATACCGGGCCGAGGCCTGAGATGGAGCCGCTCGCCGCCTTCGATGCCGCCTTCGCACCGCTCGCCGCCTCGGTCGAGGCCGGGCGCATTCCCGGCGGGGTGCTGGGGGTGGTCACAGCGGCGGGAGAGCGCCGGCAAAAGGCGATCGGCCGGGCAGAGATCGGGCCGACGCCTCGGGCGATGGACGGGGAAACCTGGTTCGATCTCGCCTCGCTGACGAAAGTGATCTTCACCACCGAGCGCATCCTCGATCATGCCGCCCGTGGCCATATCGACCTGGACGCGCCGTTGATTTCGGTGATCCCCGACCTTCGGCAATACGATCTGGCGGCGTGGGAACGACAGGTGACGTTCCGCCAATGCCTTGGCCACCAGACCGCCTTTCCGGCGGTGGTGCCGCTCTACACCTATGGCGGCGATCCCGACCGGCTGCGCGCCTTCGTGCTGCAACGCGACTGGACGCGCGGCGCGGCGGTTTATTCCGACATCAATTTCATCCTGCTCGGGATCGCGCTGGAGCGGCTCGAAGGCTGCAAGATCCGCGACATGGATCCGGGGCCGGGATTCAGCTTCGCGCCGGACCCCGCCCGCACCGCCGCCACCGAAAGGTGCAGCTGGCGCGGCCGGGTGCTCTGCGGCGAGGTGCATGACGAAAACTGCTTCGCGCTTGCCGGGTCGGGCCATGCCGGGTTGTTCGGCACCGTCACGGCGGTGCTCGATTTTGCCGCCGGGCTGCTGGCGCGTGACGCCGCATGCGACGCCCATACCCGGCTGCTGCGCACCCCGCTCTCCGATACCCGCGCCCATGGCTGGGAACGGCCCTGGCCGGACTGGTCGGGGGGCGATGGCTGTTCGGCCGAGACCATCGGCCATACCGGCTTCACCGGCACCGGCCTGTGGATCGACTTCGCGCACGGCGCGGCCTGGACCCTGCTCACCAACCGGGTGCATCCCAGCCGCCACGCCGACAGCGGCATCGCCGATCTGCGCCGCGCGGTCGGCAACGCATTCTACGGAAAGGACTAAGGCGATGGAACCAGTCTGGGCAGTCGGCTTGATGACGGGAACGGTTCTTGACGGCGATATCGACGTGGCGCTGATCAGGACCGATGGCGAGCAGGTGGTGGAGTTTGGCCCCTATGCCCTTGTGCCTTACCCTGACGAGATCAATGCAGCCTTGGAGCAATGCCTTGAACAAGCCCTCGACTGGGGCTTCGAGGGGCCGGACCCGGCGGTTTTCGCCCCTGCCGAAGAGGCGCTGACGCGGGCCCAGAGTGATGCGGTGCGCGGGTTGGTCGAAAGCGCCGGGCTGCGGCTGGACCAGATCGCGGCGGTGGGTTTTCACGGCCAGACCGTGCTACACCGCGCGCCGAGTGCTGGCCGCCCCGGCGCGACCCGTCAGCTTGGCGACGGTGCGCTGATGGCCGCGATCCTCGGCACCGATGTGGTCTTTGATTTCCGTTCGGCCGACATGGCGGCGGGCGGGCAGGGCGCGCCGCTGTCGGCGGCCTATCACGCGGCGTTGCTGGCCGGGATCGACGCGCCCGAGAGCACGGCGGTGCTGAACCTCGGCGGCGTTGCCAATGTTAGCTGGTGCGGCGCGAATGGCGAGATCGTCGCCTTCGATACCGGCCCGGCGAATGCACCGATCAACGATTTCATCAAATCGCGCGGGCTGGGGGCGATGGACGTGGACGGCGCGCTGGCGCGCAAGGGAAAGGTGGATGAGGCGCGTCTCGCCAAGCGGCTTGAGCTGCCCTATCTCAGCCAGCGCTGGCCGAAATCGCTCGACCGGTTCGATTTCGGCTTCGACTGGGTCGACGGGCTGTCGGTGGAAGATGGCGCGGCCACGCTCACCGCCTTCTCGGCGGCGGCGGTGGGCAAGGGGCTCAACATTCTGCCGCGCCGCCCGAGCAAGCTGATCGTCTGCGGCGGCGGACGGCGCAACCCGGCGCTGATGGCCGAGCTTGGCCGGCGCGCCGGGGTCGAGGCGGTGCTGGCGGAAGACGCGGGCTGGCGCGGCGATGCGATCGAGGCCGAGTGCTTCGCCTTCCTTGCGGTGCGCGCGTTGCGCGGCCTGCCGCTCAGCTTTCCGACCACCACCGGCGTGCCCGAACCGCTGCAAGGCGGGCGGATCGCGCGGGCGAACACGGCGACGGCGTGAGCACCAGTCTCCGCGTCACCGATGCCGCCGAGGATGCGGCGGTCGCCGCCTTGGGGCGGGCTTTGGGCGCGTATAACGCCGCCGATGTCGGGCCCGCCGACAAGCGGCCGCTCGCGGTGCTGCTGAGTGGTGATGACGGTGCGCTGCTGGCCGGGCTCTCGGGCTATACCGCCTGGGGCTGGCTCTATATCCAGTGGCTCTGGGTCGATGCCAGCCAGCGCGGCAAAGGCGTGGCGGGCGATCTGCTGCGCCGTGCCGAGGACGAGGCCCGCGCCCGCGGCTGCACCGGCGCCCATATCGACACCTTCAACCCCGACGCGCTGCGCCTCTATCAGCGCCACGGCTACGACGTGTTTGGCAGGCTGCCCGATTTCGTCGCCGGACGCACCCGGTCGTTTCTCGCCAAGCGCTTCTAGAGCTTACCTGCGCGGCGCGTCGGGCGGGGCCGCCCGGTTATCGCCGCCCTCGGCCCCGGCGCACCGACCGACCGGCCCGGATGCCTTCGAGGAAGGTGGCAATCAGCTCCGCCTGTTGTGTGGATGCGGGCTCGGCGGTGTGGGGCCGTGGCGGGCGGGCAAAAACCAGACACAACGCCCCGGTCAACGCCAGCAACGCGCCAACCATCGCCGAGGCCCAGAGCGGGCCAAGCGCCAGTGCGAGTGCGCCCCAGAGCGCCTGCATCAGCAGCACCGTGCCGACAACGGACAAGCCCGCCCCCGCGAGGGCGAGGGCGAGCCGACCGGATAGTCTCATCCTGTCATGCGACATCGGATTTCTCAGCGCCGCGCCGTCAGCGCGCCGACGATAAAGCCGAGAACGGCGGTGGCGGCCAGCGTGGTGGCCGGGTGCTCGCGGGCATAGCCTTGCGCCTCGTGGACGGCCCGTTCGGCGACCTCACCGGCCTTTTCGACCTGTCGCTCGCCTGCGGATTTGAGCGCGACGACGCGTTCGGCCGCTTTCGCCGACAGAGCTTCGCTCTTGGACTCGCCGAGGTTGCGCAACTCCTTGGCCAGCGCGCCGAAGTCTTTGCGCAGCGCGGCCAGCTCGTTCATCAGCTCTTCGGTCTCGGGAGTGGGGGTCTTGGCTTGGGCCATGAAGGGCCTCCTTTCATGAGGTGTCGTATCAGCGTCTGACAAACAAACGCGCGAGAGGCCAAATGGTTCCATCGCAGTTGTCGGGAACAAAAACCGGGTCGGTGCGTTTGTCTCTCGAAGGCACCGCATTTCGTGGGCCGCAACGACATGAAAGGAGACCTCCCATGCTTGGTTGGGCCATTACCTTCTTTATCATCGCTATCATCGCAGGCGTTTTCGGCTTCGGCGGCATTGCCTCCGCGACCGCCGGGATCGCCCAGATCCTGTTCTTCGTATTCCTGGTTCTGTTCGTGATCGCGATGCTTGCACGGGCCGTGCAGGGCCGTCCGCCGATGTGATCGCGGCACCGCCACTGACGGGGCGCGGAACGACTCCGCGCAGTCCGCGCCCCGTCATTGGCCGACAGGCACAGCACCACACGACGAAAGGAGCAGGCGATGAAAACCAGTCTCAATATCGAACCGGCCACGGCTGAACCCGATACTGGCGTGACCGATCCCCAGAAAGTCGCCGACCAGCTCGCCGACTTGCTCAACGGCACCTACGATCTGGTGACCCGCACCCATTGGGTGCATTGGAACGTGGAAGGCCCGATGTTTTTCGGCGTGCACATGCTGACCGAGGGCCATTATCGCGAGCTGTTCGACGCCGCCGATGTGCTGGCGGAACGGATCCGCTCGCTCGGCGTGGTCGCGCCAATGCCGTCTACGCCGCTGGTCGGGCTCGATGGCAACAGCGACCACCGGCAGCCGCAGACCCACCCCAGCGCCGGGGAAATGGTCGAGGCGCTGAAAAGCCGCCACGAGACCCTGGCGCGGCTGTGCCATGATATCGTTCAGACCGCCGAGGGATGCCATGATCCGGTGACCGCCGACCTTGCGACCACCCGTGCGGCGGCGCACGAAAAATCGGCCTGGATGCTGCGCGCCCTCGCGGCCTCCTGAGCCACGCCCGCAGATCGCCACGTTAACAAGCCCCGCCGGCTTTCTCCGGCGGGGCTTTCTCGTGTGTGGTGGCAGGTCGTGGGGGGGCGTCAGGCCGATGTGAGCGTTTCGGTCGAGGCGAAGAACATCGCCTGGCTGAGCGCGGTTTTCACCTGCGTCTCGGTATAGGGCTTGTTGATCACGAAGGCCGGTTCGGGCCGGTCGCCGGTGAGCAGCCGCTCGGGGAAGGCGGTGATGAAGATCACCGGCACATCCGCCGCCGTCATCAGGATCTCGTTCACCGCGTCGATGCCCGAAGAGCCATCGGCGAGCTGGATGTCGGAGAGGATGAGGTCGGGCTTTTCGGCATGGAACAGTTCGACCGCCGCAACGTGGGTGGGGGCAACGCCGGTCACCCGGTGACCCATCTCGCCGACGATTGATTGCAGATCGAGCGCGATGATGGCCTCGTCTTCGATCACCATCACCTTGCCGGCCACGCTTTCTTCCATGTCGTCCAACGCGATCCGGTAGAGCGTGGTAACCTCGTCTTCGGCAAGGTCGGTAATCGCCGCGATCTCGGGCACCGAAAAGCCCTCGACACTCTTTAGCAGCAGAACCTCGCGGGTGTTCGGAGCAAGCCGTGAAAGGTGGCGCTGGGCTCGGGCGGCGATGCCGGTATCGCCAGCCCCGGAGGGCGCCCCGGTCGAAATCCAGATCGCGTGAAACGCCTTGAACAAGGCGACCTTGTGGCTGTGGCCTTCCTCGAACACCGAGCGATCGGCCACCAGCGCTTCGATCGTCGCGGTTGCATAGCGGTCGCCCGAGCTTTGGCTGCCCGAAAGCGCGCGGGCATAGCGGCGCAGGTAGGGAAGCAGATCCGCGACGATAACCGACAGGAATTGCTCGTTTTCGGGTTTGGACATATTTTGCTCCTCAGCACATTTTTCTGGAACCAAACGCCCGTCCGCGCGTTTGGTTCCATGATTTGAACAAAAAATGCTGCTCGAGGAGCGGCGAGACAAGGCCCATGGCAAACAAAAAAGACACCTCCGAACTCGAAGAGCAGATCACCGAAAACCTCCGGCGCGCCTACCGACAGCGCGCGGAAGAGGAAATTCCCGAACGTTTTCGCGCCTTGCTGGAGCAATTGAAAGGCCAGGAGAATGGCCAGGAGGCACCCGATGACGAGCGATGACCCCGAGTTAGACCCGCGCGACGAGATCGTTCAGCATCTCGGCGCAATGCGGGCCTTCGCGCTGTCGCTCTCGCGCAATGACGCCGAGGCCGACGATCTGGTTCAGGAAACGCTGGTGAAGGCATGGAAGAACATCGCGCGCTTCGAGCCCGGCACCAACATGCAGGCCTGGTTGTTCACGATCCTGCGCAACACCTTCTACTCTCTGCGGCGAAAGCGCGGTCGCGAGGTAAGCGATCCTGACGGGATCGCCGCCGAGGCCATGTCAGTGAAACCGGCGCATGACGGGCGGCTTCAACTCAGCGAGTTTCTGGCTGCCTTCGCGACCCTGCCGGTCGAGCAGCGCGAGGCGCTGGCACTTGTCGGTGCATCGGGCTTTTCCTACGAAGAGGCCGCTTCGATGTGCGGGGTGAAGGTGGGCACGATCAAGAGCCGGGCAAACCGTGGCCGGAAGCGGCTGGTGGCACTTCTGCATCCCGGAGGCGAAGGCTACAGCGATATGACCGACGCGGTGACCGCGAGTGTCGTCAACGGCGCGCTCCAGAGAAGGTCGTCGGCTTGAGCTGGCAGGTCTTTCGCCCGTTCAACGGCCTGGCCGCGCGGGTGGCTGGCACCTTGGCGCTGGCGCTGTTGCCGATCGGGGCGATCGCCATCTTCCAGGCGATCGAAATCAGTCGCGACGATGCCCGTCGGCAGGATACGGCCCTGCTGACCGCAACCGCGGAAGCCGCCGCCGACGAAGCGCTCGCCGTCGCCAATGCCGGCGGGGCGGCGGCGACGCTGGCGGCCTACATGGCTGGCCACAGCGGCGCCCATGCGGGGTGTTCGACGTTCTTCGAAAACGTGGTCGAGCGCAGCGCGCAGTTTTCCTTTGCCGGGTTTGTTGGACCCGAGGGCACGATTCTGTGCGGCTCGCAGTCGGTTGGCCATGATATGAGCGGCGGCGTGGTCTTTCCGCGTATGCAGGCGCAGCCAGCGCCGATGGTGGTGGCCAACCCCGCGGGACCGTTGAGCGGCACCTCGGTCATCATCAGTGCAACCCCGGTCTTCGCGGGCGAAACCTATCTTGGGTTCGTCGCCGTCGTCGTGCCGCACCGGCGTATCCCGGACATTCTGAGCGAACAGGCCTCGGAGGCGGTGACGGATCTCATCACTTTCAACGCCGAGGGCGAACCGCTCTCGTCCAGTGCCGGGTTCGACGGCGTCGAGGCGCTGTTGCCGGCCGGGCAGCCGCTGGCGTCGCTTGTCTCGAACCACCAGACCACGTTTTCGGGCCACACCCAGGCCGGCGAGGCGCGCAGCTTTGCGGTGGTGCCGATCATTCCCGGCGGGGTCTATGCGCTTGGCAGCCAGTTGCGTTCCAGTGTCGGCCGGGCGACCGTTTCGGCGGCGCTGTTCCCCACGCTGATGCTTTTGGCCGGGCTGATTGTCGCTTTCGGCGCGGTTGACCGGCTGGTGATCCGGCATATCCACGAGCTGACCCGGCACCTCGCCGAGTTTTCGCGCAGTCGGCGGGTGTTGCCGCTGTCCGGTCGGCACCGGCTGACCCGTGAACTGGCCGAGATCGACGCCGCCTGGACCAATCTTGCCGAGCAATTGCTGCGTGACGAGGCCGAGCTGGAAAACACGGTGCACGAAAAGAACGTGTTGCTGAAGGAGGTTCATCACCGGGTGAAGAACAACCTGCAACTGATCTCGTCGATCGTGAACCTCAAGATCCGGCGCGCAACTTCGGACGAGGCTCGCCGCAAGCTACAGGAGGTCTATGCGCGGGTGATGAGCATCGCCTCGGTGCACCAGTCTCTTTATACCAACCCGGCGGCGGGCAAGGTGCGCGCCGACGAGTTGCTGACCACGGTAATCGGCGGGATCGTCGAGGCGGGGAGCGCCTCAGACCGGCCGATCGCGGTAACCCAGAGCTATGACCCGGTGCAGCTTTACCCCGATCAGGCGGTGCCGTTCCTGTTGCTCGCGTCGGAAGCGGTGACCAACGCGCTCAAGCATATGGGGCGTCCGGCGCAGGGGCAGGCACGGCTCGAGATCGCGCTTGCCAATCGTGACGATGGCCAGGCCGAGTTGACGGTGATCAACACCAACGGCACGCCGTTCCATCCGCCGGAGCAGGTCAAGGGGTCGGGACTTGGGCGGGCGCTGATCGCGTCCTTCGCCACCCAACTCGGGGGCCGGATGCGCGTCGATGAAAGCGACGAACTCTACGGGTTTCATCTGGTGTTCTCGCCGGTGCCCTTCGACGCCGCCGAGCGCGATCATTCGGTGGCCGATATCGAAGAAACGCCGCCGGCATCATCGACGTGATCCGGCGGCGCAAAAGTTGCGGGGCCCCGGTATCGAGGCCCCGCGAGGGAACGAGGGTGGCTTACTTCTCGACCTCGGGCAGAGCTTCAAGCTCGTTATTGGTCATCGCGACCACCACGTAGTCGATGGCGCCGCCGTCGGTCCTGGCGGCCGAGAGATTGTCAAACGGGATCTGCACCGGCTTCTCGCCGACACCAAGGAACCCGCCGACGTCAATCACCACGCTGCGGTCGCCGGCATCCGATTCCGGCAGCACCGCACTGATCTCGCCGATCCAGTCGCCGTTGGCGTCGTAAACGCGGGTGCCGAGCAGCGCCTCGGGGTCGGCGCTTGCAAGGCTGAGCTCGGTCAGCGGCGCCGTGGTCAGGTCGACATCCAGCCCGATCGAGGCATCGCCGTCTTGCCCGGCCTCGGCCGGGGCGGTCATGTCGTAGCCGGTTGCGCCGTCGGTTTCGAGCGAAGTCTCCGCATCCTGGGCGATGGCAACGGTGGCACCGGCGGCGAGCCCGAGGGCAACGCCAAAGAAGATTGCACGAGTAGCAGACATATCATTTCCTCCAGGTCAAATGGCGCGTCGTAGCGCCTCGATAGACCAACGTTCAAGCGGGTTTCTGGTTCCAAAAATAGATGAAAAAGGCCTCGTAATATTCTGATATAGAACTATAAAATTGTGCGAACAGGCCGCGCCGCCCGCCCCGGTCAGGGGGCGGGCGGACCTATGCGTCAGTGCTGTGGGCAAAATCCGGGTCAGCGCAGAACGTGAACGATCTCACGGCTCTCGGTATCGACCAGAACGGTATTGCCGTTGACGTTCGCGTAGGCGTATTCGGTTGAATTGGGCACGTCGTAGACGGTCACATCCGCCGGCACTTGCGCGCCGACCACCACCTCGCCGTCGAGGATGACCGGATCGACCGGGTTTTCACGGACGTAGACCGTTACCTCCTGATCGACGGCAATCCCGGCGGCGGCGGCCGACATCACCCCGCCGACGATGGCGCCGATCGGCCCGGCGACCAATGCGCCGACGACGGCGCCAGCGCCGGTGCCGACAATCGCGGCCTCTTCGCTGTCGTCATTGAACTCGATCACCGCCACCGTCTCGCTTTCAGCCGCTTCCTTGAGCAGCGTGTCGGTTTCGTCAACCCGCAGATAGGGGGCATAGGCCCAGCCCGAGGCGGTGCCATTGCTGACCTCACACCATTCGGCGCTCGAGATGCAGCCGGCGACCTCGACCCGACCTTCGGCCGGGATCACGTCGACGATCTGATACATCGGGCCGGGGCCGGTGCGCATGTTGAGGTCGGTGAGCGCAGTGGCGCTGGTTTCGGCAAGGCCGGCGCTGGTCGTAAGGCCAAGCGCGATGGCGCTCGTAAGGGCGATTGTTCTGGGTGTCATCATCTCTCTCCGTCTTCAGTTGCATGTGCGGGCAGCCGGAGCGGCCAGCAGCGATGCAAGGAGAACGCGGGGGGACTCGTGCTGGTTCCATATCGGCGAGGCGGAGGGCCGGAATGGCCGTCGACGCCGGGCTGAATGCTCACAAGTAACTTATTTATATATATAGATTTTACCGCTATGCCGGCGGCTTGTCGCCGGTGGGGGCGCCCGCCGGTGCAGACCAGCCCGAGCGCGGCGGGGTGGCGTGCCGGGAACGCGATATGCACCACCGGATCGTGGGGGTAAGCAAGGTCGACCTTGCCCCAGGTGCCTCTCTGCCTCCGAGCTTGGCGCTCTACCCTGCGAGGTCAGGCCATGGACGGGGCCAGGGCTCAGCGCGCGGCGAAACTCGCGCCATCGTGTCGCAGCGTCTTCTGCACGTTGAGCGCGTCGTCGAGCCAGACGAAATCGGCGCGGCCGCCCGGTGTGAGCGTGCCGATCTCGCTGTCACGCCCGATCAGTTGCGCAGGATAGGCGGTGGCCATTCTCAGCGCCTCGTCGACGGGCAGGCCGATGGTGCCAACCATGAACCGAACGGCGGAGGCAAGGTCGAGGTCGGCCCCGGCGAGGGTGCCGTCTTCCAGCGTCAGCCGCCCGCCCCGGCGCAGGATGCGCCGCCCGTTCAGGGTGAATTCGTCCAGATCGGTGCCGGTCGTGGCCATGGAATCGCTCACCAGAAAGATCCGGCCCGGCGCGCGCTTGGCCCGCAGCGCCACCCGGATCGCGGCCGGATCGACGTGGAAACCGTCGGCGATCAGCCCGGCCCAAAGCGCAGGGGTTTCGAGCGCGGCGCCAACCACGCCGGGCTCGCGGTTGCCAAGCTGGCTCATCGCGTTGAACAGGTGGGTGACCATCCGCGCGCCACTGTCGGCGGCGGCCACGGCGCTGGCATAGCCGCAATCGCTGTGCCCGATCGACACGGTCGCGCCGGCGCGGGCGAGGCGGGCGATCTGCTCGGGGCGCACACTTTCAGGCGCGACGGTGACAAGGAGCGTCGGCAGCGCCGCCGCCAGATCTTCCAGCGCGCGCAGGTCGGCCTCCTCCATCGGCCGGATCAGGGCCGGGTCATGCGCACCCTTGCGGGCCAGCGACAGGTGCGGGCCTTCGAGGTGCAGCCCGAGCAGCCCCGGCACGCCTTCGGCCAGCGCCTCGCGGGTGGCGGCGATGGCGGCGCGGGTGATCTCGGGCGTATCGGTGATCAGCGTGGGCAGGAGCGCGGTGGTGCCGCCGGTCGCATGGCCCTTGCAGATCGTGCGGATGGTCTCGACGCTGGGGGCGTTGTTCAACATCACGCCGCCGCCACCATTGACCTGAAGATCGACAAAACCCGGCGCGATCAGCCCGCCCGCGAGCGCCACCCGCTCGATCCCGGCGGGCAGGTCGGCCTCGGGCTGGATCGCGGCGACCCTGCCTGCGTCGATCAGCAGGGCGCAGCCTTGGTGGCGGTCATGGCCGTCGAAGATGTCGGCGCCGAGATAGGCCTTGGGCGTGGTCATATCGTTTCGGTCACTTTTCTGAGGTTGCGGGGCAGGTCGGGGTTGCCGCCGCGATCGGCGGCGAGGCGTTCGACGAAGGCGTAGAAGGTGGTGATCAGCGAAATCGGGTCGGTCAGCGGGTGCTGGGTGGCGATGCTGTCGAGCGCCGTGGCATGTTTGACCGCGTTCGAGGTGGCGAAGACCCGCGCGCCGTCGACGGCGAGCTTGTCGCAGACCTCGGCAATCCCCGGCTCGGTCGCGTCGCGCGCGATCAGGGCGAGCACCGGGAAACCGGGTGTGACCACCGCCACCGGGCCGTGCAGGACTTCCGCCGAGGAATAGCTCGCGGCATGGATCTGACAGGTTTCCTTGAACTTCAGCGCCGCCTCGTTGGCCACGGCGTAGGAAATGCCGCGCCCGAGAACGTAGAGCTCGGACTGGGCCACAAGTTCGGCGCGCAGCTCCGGCCAGTCGAGCGCGACGGCGCGGGTGAGCAGCGGCGGCAGCGCGTCGAGCGCGGCGATGAGGGCCTCATCCTCGCGCCAATGGGCGATCAGCGCCAGCCCGGCCACGAGCGAGGCAACGTAGGTCTTGGTGGCGGCAACGCTCAGCTCCGGCCCGGCCTGCATCGCAACGGTGTGGCGCGAGGCAGCGGCGAGCGGCGAGGCGGGATCGTTGGTGATCGCCACCGAGGCGGCGCCGGCGTCCGTCAGCGCCCGCGCCAGCGCGACGATGTCGGGGCTCTGGCCGGATTGCGAAATGCCGATGCTGGCGGCGTGGCGCGCGCGCAACGGCGCGTGGTAGACCGAGGCCAGCGACGGGCCGACCGAGGCGACGGGCAGTCCGAGCACCAGCTCGCAGGCATATTTGAAGAAGGTCGCCGCGTGGTCCGACGAGCCGCGCGCCACGGTGATGACCAGATCGGGGTCGCGCTGGCGCAGGGCGGCGGCGGTTTGCTCGATCGCGGCGCGGCCGTCGGTCAGAAGCCGTTCGATTGCGGCAGGGATCTCTTCGACCTCGCGGCGCATTTGGGTTGTATCGGTCATGACGGTCTTTCGCTTTCTACCAGTTGCAGTTCGGCGACGAAATCATAGGCATCGCCGCGATAGATGGACTTGGTGAATTCGGCCACCCGTCCGGAGCCGAGATAGGATACCCGGGCGATCTTGAGCGCGGCGATGCCTTCCTCCACGTCGAGCAGTTCGGCGTCCTTCTTGCCGAGGTTGGCGGCGGTGATGTGTTGCACCGCGCGCACCGGGCGGCGCCCATGCTGCTCCATCACCGCGTAGAGCGAGGTTTCCACTTCCAGCGGGTTGGGCAGGATGTCGGTCGGCAGGGCGGCGCGCTCGATCGCCATCGGGGTGCCATCGGCAAAGCGCAACCGTTCCAGCCGCGACACCATCTGGTGCGCGCCGAGCCCGAAGGTCATGATCTCTTCCGGCGTCGGCACGAACACCCCGCGCGAAAGCCAGACCTGGGAGATATCCATGCCGCGCCGGGCCATGTCTTCGGTAAACGAGCTGAGCCGCGACAGCGATTGCTCGACCCGGCTGAGCGGGGCGGCGACGATGGTGCCCGAGCCTTGCCGCTGCTCGATCAACCCGGCCTCGACCAGCGGTGCCACCGCCTTGCGCACCGTCACCCGCGACAGGCCGGTGAGCTTGGCAATCTCGCGTTCGGGTGGCAGCGGCGTGCCCGGCGGCAGGCGGCGCTCTTCGATCAGGCTTTCGAGCCGACGCTTGAGCTGGATGTAGCGCGGCCCGGCATTCTCGCTGAGCCAGGCGGCAGGATCGAAGACATCGGCGGTTTTCATGCTGTCTCCCCCATGGCCGCGCGCTGCGCCAGCCGCACCGCGCCATCCAGCGTATCGCCCAGCGGGTCGCGGCACAGCCCGTGCCACGGCTCGGGCAGGAGGGCGCGATAGGTGGCGGCAAGCCCGCCGATCAGCACGATCCGGCCAAGCGCCACCGCGTCGAGCGCATCGAGGATGGCGCACATCTCGTTCACCGCGCGGGCAAACAGGCGTTCGGCCACCGGGTCGGCCTGGGCCCTTGCGGCGACGATCATCGGGGCGAATCCGGCAAAGTCGCGCGGGCTGGCACGTTTTGCGAAGGCGACCACATCGTCGATGCCACCGCCGCATTCGGCCAGCGCCTGGTCGGTCAGCGGTGTGGCGGCAATCAGCCGGTCATGGGCGCGCACCACGTCGCGCAGGAGACGCTGCCCGAGCCACGCGCCGCTGCATTCATCGGAAATGAGAAAGCCGCGCCCGCCGACCCGCCGCAACCGGCCGCCGCGCTGGGCGACGAAATAGGAGCCGGTGCCGACATTCACCACCACGCCGTCGGCGTCGTGCAGCGCGGCCTGCACCCCGGCGGCGAGGTCGCTGGTCAGCTCGATCCGTGCAAAGGGCATGTCGGCGCTCAGTAGGGCGGTGAAGCCGGTCCGCTCGGGAATGCCAGCGAGGGCGACGAACAACAGGTCATCGCGCGCGCGGTTGGGGTCGAGCCCGGCATCGGCATAGGTTGCGCGGACCGTGGCGATGATGGTCCGGCGGGCCGATTCGGGGTCGGATATGGCGTTGGCCGCGCCGCCTTTCGCGGCGCCAAGAGCGTTGCCATCATGGTCAACAAGCCGGGCGCGGCAGGTGCTTCCGCCGCCATCGACCACCATGATCAGGCTTGTTGCATTGGTCTTATCCATGGCGCGAAAATATAATACCAAATACGAAAAACAAAAGGCTTTTGTAGAAAACATGTAGACGAATGGTATTCGTTTGGTATCGTGGTGGCGAACAGACAGGGATTCGCATGACGCTGCCGACGACCGAACAGCTGCATCCGCAGGCCGAGGGGCTCGACCTTCTCGACAGCGACGGCATCGTGTCGAGGCTTTGGCATGGGCAGGGCGAGGCGGTTGCGGCGGTTGGCGCGGCGCTCACCGGGCTTGCGCGCGGCGGCGAGGCGATGGCGGACGCGATCCGCGCCGGTGGCAATATCGTTTATGCGGCGGCGGGCACATCCGGAATGATGGCGCTGGCGGACGGGCTCGAAATCGCGCCCACATTCGGCATCGCCGAGGCCCGGATCAAAGTGCTGCGCGCCGGTGGCTTGGCCGAATTCACCCGTTCGATGGAGGGCGCCGAAGACGATATCGCGGCGGCCCGGCGCGACGCGGCGGTGATCGGGCCGAAGGATTGCGTGGTCTGCATCGCCGCCAGCGGCAACACGCCCTATACTGTCGAGATCATGACCATCGCCAGGGCGCGCGGCGCGGTGACGGTGGGGCTGGCCAACAATGCGCGCTCGCAGCTGTTGCAGGGCGCCGATATCGCGGTGTTGCTGGAAACGCCGCCCGAGGTGATCGCCGGATCGACCCGGCTTGGCGCGGGAACGGCGCAGAAGGTGGCGCTCAACCTGATGTCGACGCTGATGGGCATCCGCCTTGGCCATGTCCTCGACGGGATGATGGTCAACGTTGTCGCCGACAATGCCAAGCTCAAACGGCGGGCGGAAGATATCGTGATGCGGGTGACCGGCTGCGACCGCGAGCGGGCGGCCGCCAGCCTGGCGCTCTCGAAAGGCGGCGTGAAGGAGGCGGCGCTGATCACCAATGGGGCCGCCGATCTGGCGGCCGCGACAGTGCTTCTCGACCGGGCCGACCAAAGCCTGCGCGTGGCGCTGGACTTGCTCGAACCGGGCTGAATGAAGACCTTATTTGCAGGCGGGATAGCCCCGCGAAAACAGGGAGTTGAGATATGAAGACACGTCACACCCACACCGCCAAGGCCGTGCTGGCCGGTGCGGCCATGATGGTCGGCGGTTCGGCCTTTGCCCAGACCGAGCTGGATTTCTGGTCCTGGCGGCAGGAAGACGCCGCGGCCTACAACGAGATCATCGCCGCCTTCGAGGAAGCGAACCCGGATATCAGCGTGACCTACACCGCCCATCCGGCGACCGAATACAACACCATTATCGCCACCGCGCTTGCCGCGGGCGAGGGGCCGGACATCATCCACACCCGGTCCTATGGCGGCCTCGAAGTGCTGGCCAATCCCGGCTATCTCGAACCGCTCGATGACAAGGTCGACATGTCGCTGATCAGCGACGGCGCCAAGCTCGGCACCACCCTGCGCGCCGATGGCAAGGTCTATGCCGTGCCCTTCGCCAGCCAGACCGTGCTGGTATTCTACAACACCGACATCTTCGCCGCGAACGACATCACGCCGCCGGAAACCTGGGACGAGTTCAAAGCCGTGGCGGCGCAGCTCAAGGATGCGGGCGTGATCCCGCTGGCCAACGGCTCGGCCGAGGGCTGGATGCTTGAGATCATGTCCGGCGGCATCATGCCCAACTTCTACGGCAGCGAATTCTTCGGTGAAGTCACCTCGGGCGCGACCGACTTCGAAGATCCGCGCTACGTGGGCGCGCTCGAGAAGATGCTTGAGTTGAAAGAGTTCATGCCCGATGGCTACCAGGGCGTCGACTATGCGACGATGAAACAGCTCTTCGCCTCCGGTGCGGCGGCGATGTTTGTCGGCGGTTCGTTCGAGATCCCCGGCTTCCGCGATGCAGGCGTGAACTTCGACATCATGGCCGGTCCCGCGGCCGAAGCCGGTGGCGAGCGCATGGTGGCGACCTGGCTCGATGGCGGCTATGCCGTGAACGCCGGTTCGGAAAACAAGGAGGCGGCGCTCAAGTTTGCCAACTTCACCGCCAGCCAGGAGTTTGGCCAGATGCTGACCGACAAGCTCGGCAACATCTCCCCGATCGAGGGCGCGGTGTCGTCCGATCCGACGCTGGCGAAAATCTCCGAGATGCACAGCGCGGCGACGCCCTACATCATGCTGGTGGCCTATCGCTTCAACAGCCCGACCGGCTCGACCCTGCTCCAGAACGGGTTGCAGGAGATGTTTGCGGGCTCGAAAACCCCGGCCGAAGTGGCCAACGAGGTCTCTGAAGGGATCAAGGCGTCGAAGTAACGCCAACGGAAGGGCGGCTTCGGCTGCCCTTCCCGCCACCCCGGCAGGTTGACGGGCGCAACCTTCGGGGACCATCCTGAACAGTCAGCGCGGAGCGGGAGAAACGCCATGGCGCATATCGTGATGCGGGACGTGAAGAAGCGTTTCGGCAATGTCGAAGTCATACCCGGTGCCAACCTGGACATTCAGGACAACGAGTTTGTCGTTTTCGTCGGGCCGTCGGGCTGCGGCAAGTCCACGCTGCTGCGCCTGCTGGCCGGGCTGGAAGACCTGAGCGGCGGCAGCATCGAGATCGACGGCGAACGCATCGACCACCTGTCGCCGTCGCGCCGCGGGCTGGCGATGGTGTTTCAATCCTACGCGCTGTATCCGCACATGACGGTGTTCGAGAACATGTCCTATGCGCTGCGGGTGGCGCGCACGCCGAAGCCGGAAATCGACAAGCAGGTGCGCGCGGCGGCCGAGATTCTGCAATTGACGGAATATCTCGACCGCAAACCCAAGGCGCTCTCGGGCGGCCAGCGCCAGCGCGTCGCCATCGGCCGGGCGATCGTGCGCGATCCGAAAGTGTTCCTGTTCGACGAGCCGCTGTCGAACCTCGACGCCAAGCTGCGGGTGCAGATGCGGATCGAGATCACCAAGCTGCATCGCAAGCTGAAAGCGACGATGATCTACGTCACCCATGACCAGATCGAGGCGATGACCATGGCCGACAAGATCGTGGTGCTGAACCAAGGCCGGATCGAGCAGGTGGGCGCGCCGCTCGATCTCTATAACGACCCCGACAACAGGTTTGTCGCGGGCTTCATCGGCTCACCGGCGATGAACTTTTTCGATGCCACCGTGACCGCGCGCAGCGATGCGGCGCTGACCATCGAGCTGTCCGACAAGACGCAGGTGGTCTACGCGTGCGCCAATCCCGATCAGGCCAATGTCGGCGACAAGGTGTCGCTAGGAATCCGGCCCGAGAGTTTTCACTTCGAGGGTCCGGCCAGCCCGGCGATCAACGGCGAGGTCTACGCCGTCGAGCGGCTTGGCGGCGAGACCTACCTCTACCTTCAATCCACCGCCGGCAACGAGGTTGTCGTGCACGCGGTCGGCGATCACGAAGTGGCGGTCGGCGACCAGGTTGCCGTCAAGTTCGATCCAGCGCACAGCCATCTGTTTGACCCGCAGGGTCAGACCATCCGCTAGGGGGCAGGGTAATGTCAGCCATGACCGAGACCGACTTTCGCCGCGCCGTCCGCGTCCGCACGATGCGCCGCAACCTGTGGCTCGTCTTCCTGCTTCTGCCGCCGATGGCGGTGATGTTCATCTTCATCTTTCTGCCGATGGGTTCGGCGGTGCTCTACAGCGTCTATGACTGGGACGGGCTGGTGCGCGGCGACTTCGTCGGGCTTGAGAACTTCCGCGAGATCCTGTTCGATCCCAATAAGTCGAAATTCCTGTTCAACGCCTTCAAGAACAACATCATCGTTTTTGTCTCGGTGATGGTGGTGCAGAACGGGCTGGCGCTGGTGCTGGCGCTGCTTCTGGCGCGCGAGCCGAGGGGCTACCGGTTCTACCAGGTGGTGTTCTTCCTGCCGGTGATCCTGTCGACCGTCATCATCGGCTTCCAGTGGAAGCTGTTTCTCAACCCGGTCTTCGGCCTCGTCAACAACCTGCTTCGCGCGATTGGCCTCAATGACTGGGCGCTGCCGTGGCTGGGCCTGCCGGAAACCGCGCTGCCGTCGATGATCCTGGTCAACGCCTGGCACTGGGTGGGCTTTCCGACGCTGGTCTTTCTCGCCGCGATCCACCGGATTCCGAAGGATTACATCGAAGCCGCCCGGCTCGACGGCGCCGGCGAGTGGCGCATCGCGCGCGATATCATCTGGCCGCTGATGGCGCCGGCGGTGACGATCATCGTGGTGCTCACCTTCATCGGCGCGTTCAACTGGTTCGAGATCCCTTACGTGATGAACGGCCTCGAAGGCGCGCCGGGCTATTCGACCGATATGCTGGGGCTGTTGTTCTACCGCACCGCGTTCGGCTCGATCAGCGCCACCGACAGCGATTTCGGCGCTGGCAGTGCGCTGGCGGTGCTGATCTTCCTGTTCATCTTCACCTTCTCGATCATCGCAACCAAGCTTCTCACCGCGCGTGAGATCGAGCTGGCCTAGGGAGGGGACGACCATGCAGGACAGACAACGCAAAAACTCGTCGCTCGACCGGGTGCTGATCCAGATCTTCCTGATCGGCAACGCCGTGATCATGCTCTACCCGATCCTGATGATGGCGCTTTCGGGCTTCAAGACCAATGCCGAGATCTTCACCAGGCCGTTTGCGCTGCCCAGCTCGTTCAACCTCGACAATTTCAAGGTGATCTGGACCCAAACCGATGTGCCGCGCTACCTGATCAACTCGACGATCGTGACCGGCTTTTCGGTGCTGTTCCTGCTGGTGATGGGCACGATGGCGGCCTACGGGCTGTCACGCTATCGCTGGCGCGGCTCGATCATGGTGTCGCTGTTCTTCCTGTCGGGGCTGATGCTGCCGCTGAGGCTTGCGATCATTCCCCTGTTCATCCAGCTCAAGGCGATGGGCCTGACCGACAATCCGCTCGGGCTGATCGCGATCTATACCGCCATGAGCCTGCCCGCGACGGTGTTTATCCTCACCGGCTTCCTGCGCTCGCTGCCGGCCGAGCTGGAAGACAGCGCGCGGATTGACGGCGCCAGCGAGTTCCGGATCATGGTGCAGATCATGACCCCGCTGATCTCGCCCGCGCTGGTGATCGCGGGGATCTATACCGCGGTGCCGATCTGGAACGATTTCTTCTTCCCGCTGATCTTCATCCAGTCGCCGGAATGGAAAACGCTGGCACAGGGCCTGACCCAGTTCTTTGGCGAATACAGCATCAATTACGGCGTGCTCTATGCCGGGCTGACACTGGCGGCGCTGCCGATCGTGGTGATCTTCATCGCCCAGTCGCGCCGCTTCATCGCCGGGATGACAGCCGGTGCGGTGAAGTAGCGGGGGCTGGGCGTTGCGGCAGGGCGATGTGGGGCGTAGGCTCGCATCGCCGAGCGTCCGGAGGAGCCCATGCTGCGCATCGCCACCTACAACGTCGAATGGTTCAACGCCCTCTTCGATGACGATGGCGCCCTGCTGGAAGACTACGAATGGTCTGCCCGGCAGGACGTGAAGCGCGGCGACCAGCTCGCCGCCCTCGGCATCGTCTTCACCGCGCTTGATGCCGATGCGGTGATGGTGATCGAGGCGCCGGACGACAACCGCCGCCGTTCCACCGTCCGGGCGCTGGAAACCTTCGCCCATGCCTATGGGCTGCGGGCGCGCCGGGCGCTTTTGGGGTTTCGCAACGATACCCAGCAGGAGATCGCGCTGCTCTACAATCCGGACGTGTTCGAGGCGTATCACGACCCCATCGGCGACGAGACCGGCAAGAAGGGCGCGCGTGACGGGCCGCGCTTTGACGGGGTGTTTCGCTTCGATGTCGATATCGACGCCCAGCCTGACCTGATTACCTTTTCCAAGCCGCCGCTGGAGGCGCGGGTGGTGGTCAAGGAAACCGGGCGCGCATTGCGCCTGATCGGGGTGCATGTGAAGTCGAAAGCCCCGATCGGCGCCGACGGTCCCGACGAGGTGATGCGGCTGGCGATCGAGAACCGCCGCAAACAGCTTGCCCAATGCGTCTGGCTGCGCCAACGGGTCGATCACCACCTGGCGCGGGGCGAGAGCCTGATCGTGCTGGGCGACTTCAACGATGGCCCCGGCCTCGACGAATACGAAAAGCTGTTTGGCCGCTCCGGTCTCGAGATCGTGATGGGCGAAAACGGCGGCGTCGAGCTGTTCGACCCGCATGCGCGGATGGCGCTCAGCCGCCGGGTGGGGGCGATGCCGGCAACCGCCCGCTTCTATATCCATCAGGAAAAACGATACCTTCAGGCGCTGCTGGACTACGTGATGGTGTCGCCCGATCTGCGCCGCGATGCGGCGCCGCGCTGGCGGATCTGGCACCCGTTCGACGACCCGGCCTGCTACGGCACGCCGGAGCTGCGCGAGGCGTTGCTGACCGCCTCGGATCACTTCCCGGTATCGGTCGATCTGGCGATCTGACCCTTCACAGCGGCGGGCTGAATACCCACATGAGAGCGATGAAACGCATGATACCCCTCCCCGGATTACTGCTGGCCGGTGGCCTTGCCCTGGCGCCGGCGATTGCGCTGTCTCAGGATCAGCCACAGGCGCCGAGACCCGAGATCGCCGAAGGCGCCGAGAAGCTGTCGGAAGGGCTCAAGCTCTTGTTCCAGGGGCTGCTGGCCGAGGGTCAGGAAGGCTGGGAAGATCTTGTCGACTGGCTGGACGATATGAGCGCCTACGAAGCCCCCGAGCGGCTGCCAAACGGTGATATCATCATCCGACGCCGCGCGCCGCTGCCGCTGCCCGAGGGCGAAACCGAGCTCTGAGCCGGTCAGCCGCGCACCTTCACCAGTGTGCTGGCATTCAGCGCCTGCGCAAGGCTGGCAAAGCGCGCCTCGGCCACCTCGCCGAACAGATCCGCCGCCTCCGGCTTCAGCGTCAGGTGCAACTCGTGCTTCTTTGGGAAATACGTCAGCGTTGCCTTCTCATGTGGCCTGTCGACTGCAAGCATCGCGCCGAACCGCAGCGCCTTGCCCAACACCTCGGCTTTTGCCAACTCCTTCTCGGGCAGGATCGAGAAGATATCCTTGAAATGGCAATCCTCTCGGCTCGACTTGTAGCGATGCAACAACGCCACCCCGAGAAACACCCGTTCGGCGTGGGTCATGCCGCCAAGGTTGGCCCGGGTCGCGGCCTCGAAGGTTACCTCGTGGCGGTAGTCGGGATGGGCGCGCCAGCTCACGTCGTGCATCAGGCAGGCGGCCTTGACGATCCGCCGCCGCGCGGCGCTCTCGGATTTGAACAGCGGGTAGAGGAACGCGAAGAGGTGCTTGCCGAAGCCCGGCAGTCGGGCGTCTTTCTTCTCATAGAAACGGCAGGCCTCGATCAGCGGATCGCGGCTGCGCAGCTTGTCGGGCATCTGTTCGTAAAGCAGGCCCTCGCGGATACCATAGGCGGAAATCGCGATTTCTTTGGGGCGCAGGGTGCGGATCAGCCGCTTGAGCACCAGCGCCGCCACCGGCACCAGCGCCATCCGCGCCGCCGAGGTCGAGGTGATGGCGCGGGCCTCGTCCAGATCGGCGCTAGCGATCCAGTCGAGGGTCTTGCCCAGTTCCTTCGGCGTCATCCGGTATTCGTGCAGCACCCAGAGCGGGTAGCCCCGGCGCAGCATGTCGAGCTTGGCGATGGCGCGCCACGAACCGCCGACGAGATAGAGCCGCTTCGGCTGGGTGCCGACCTCGGCCGCCAGCCCCTCGATCTCGGCCTTGATATGCGCCTTGAGCGCCTTCTTGCCGCCCCTCATCCCGGCGAGTTTCAGCGGTCCGAGGCCCGAGGTGACGCGCTTGCCGACGCTGCCGGCGTCGATCTCGGCCAGCTCCATCGACGAGCCGCCGATATCGCACATCAGACCCGACGCGCCGGGCCAGCCGAGCAGCACGCCCTGCGCCGACAGCCGAGCCTCTTCCTCGCCGTCGATCACGTAAAGCTTGATCCCGGTTGCGCGTTCGACCTCGGCACAGAACTCCGGCCCGTCTTCGGCATCGCGCACGGCGGCGGTGGCCACGGCCGAGAGCGGCGGCAGTTTCATCCCCTCGGCCAGAAGTCTGAACCGCTTGATCGCCGCCATCGCCCGCACCCGGCCCTCGGGGTTCAGCTTGCCGGTTTCGTTGATCCCGGCGCCTAGGCCGCAGAGAATCTTTTCGTTGAAGAAATAGGCGGGCGAGCGCGCGGCACCGTCAAACACCACCAGGCGCACAGAGTTGGACCCGACATCGAGCACCCCGACACGCCCGAGCGCCCGGGCGGACGGGTCTTCGAACAGGGGGCGTCCGAACGGCCCCCAGTCTTCATGCGCTTCGCTGCCGTCCATGATTCCCCCGAGGTGCTTCGTGCCCCGTTATCGCAAACGCCGCGGCGCGGGGTCAACGCTGCTTCGCCCTTACGCGCCGTAAGCGAGCCAGCCGGTATAGGCCGCGTAGGCGGCGAGCATCGCCGCGCCCTCGTTGCGGCTCACCCGTCCGCCGCTGAGCGCGGCCAGGGTGAGGGCCGCCGTCGCGGCGAGCATGACCCAGATATCGAAGTCGATGATCTCGGCGGGAACGGGGAGCGGGTGCACCAGAGCGGTGGTGCCGAGAATGCCGAGAATGTTGTAGATGTTTGAACCGACCACGTTGCCAAAAGCCAGATCGCCCTGCCGGCGCAGCGCGGCGACCAGCGCAGTGACCAGTTCCGGCAGCGACGTGCCGACCGCCACCACCGTAAGCCCGATCACGGTATCGGACACGCCCCAGCTCTGGGCAAGATCGGTGGCCGCGCTCACCAGCAGGCGCGCGCCGACGATGGTGACGGCAATGCCGAGCAGCGCCAGAAGGGTCGGCCCGGCCAGCCCGCGCGCTTCGCCGGAGCGGGGGATCTCATCGCTTTCGTCGGGGCGCTTTTCCAGCCGGTAGGCGAGTGCGATATAGCCGACGAGCCCGGCCAGCAGCAGCGCCCCGGCGGGCCGCGAGAGGCTGCCGAACAGGACCACGGCAAACGCCGCCAGCGAGGCCAGCGCCAGCGCCGTGCCATCGCGGCGAAACGCCCGTGGCTCGACGACAACCGGCGCGATCACCGCCGCTACGCCGAGAATGAGCAGGATATTGGCGATGTTGGAGCCGACCACGTTGCCAATGGCGATCCCCGGCGCACCGGCAAAGGCAGCGTCGAGCGAGGTGACCAGTTCAGGTGTCGAGGTGCCGAAACCGACAACCGTCAACCCGACGAGTAGCGGCGACACGCCGAGCCGGGCCGCAAGAGTGACCGCACCGCGCACCAGAACGTCGCCACCCAGCACGAGCAGGGCTAGGCCAATGGCAAGCAGCAGGTAAGTCATTCAAGGTGGTCCGGCCTGTCAGCGTGCAAACCCGATATGTCGCCGCCCGGCAGGCGCAGGCAGTGGGGCATGACAGCCAGCAGATCGGTGCGCCCGGCCGCGCTTTCAAGCCCCCTAGTCGTGACTATGCGCCAGTTCCGGCACGTCTTTCGCGCCGGCCGAGCCGCGGCCGGAAAGCGACGGGTTTTCCATGAAGAAGCGGTGGCAGTTGAACGGGTTTTCAACGTCCGTCAGATCGGGCCGCAGGAAGCTGCCATCGGGCTGCATCACCCAGCTTTGCGCCACGTCATGCAGGTTGGCGGCCATGATCTGGCTGACGATCTGCGCCTTCACCGTGGCGTTGGTCACCTCCACCAGTGTCTCGACCCGGCGGTTGAGGTTGCGCCCCATCCAGTCGGCCGACGACATGTAGACCTTGGCCTTTTTCGACGGCAGACCATGGCCATTGCCGAAACAGACAATACGCGAATGTTCGAGGAACCGGCCGACCACCGATTTCACCCGGATATTCTCGCTCAGCCCCTTGATGCCGGGGCGCAGGCCGCAGATGCCGCGCACGACAAGGGTGATCTTCACCCCCTTCTGGCTGGCGGCATAGAGCGCGTCGATCACGTCTTCCTCGATCAGGCTGTTCATCTTCGCCCAGATCTCGGCGGGTTTGCCCTCTTCGGCGTATTTCGCTTCGTCCTCGATCCGGGCGATCAGCGTGGCCTTGAGCGAGATCGGCGAGATCGCCAGCTTTTCGAGGCGTTCGGGCTGGGCGTAGCCCGACAGGTAGTTGAACACCCGCGTCGCGTCGCGCCCCAGCGCGGCATCGCAGGTGAACAGGCTGAGGTCGGTGTAGATCTTCGCGGTGATCGGGTGGTAATTGCCGGTGCCGAAATGGGTGTAGGTCACCAGGTCGTCACCCTCGCGGCGCACCACCGTCGAGATCTTGGCATGGGTCTTGTAGTGCATGAAGCCGTAGACCACATGCGCCCCGGCGCGTTCCAGCCGCCGTGACTGGCGGATATTCGCGGCCTCGTCGAAGCGCGCTTTGAGCTCCACCAAGGCGGTGACGGACTTGCCCGCCTCCGCCGCCTCGCAGAGCGCGCCGACGATGGGCGAGTTGCGGCTGGTGCGGTAGAGCGTCTGCTTGATCGCCACCACGTTGGGATCAAGGGCCGCCTGTTCGAGAAAGCGCACCACCAGGTCGAAGGTTTCGTATGGGTGGTGCAGGAGCAGGTCTTTCTGCCGGATCGCGGCGAAGATGTCGCCGCCATGGTCCTCGACCCGTTCGGGCACGCGCGGGCTGTAGGCCGGCCAGAGCAGGTCGGGGCGTTCGTCGAGCACCAGTTCCGACAGGTCTGCCATGCCGATCAGCCCCTCGACCTCGACGATCTCGTCTTCGGTCACGTGCAACTCGCGGCTGACCATGCTGCGCAGGTTGTCGGGCGCTCCGGCGGAGACCTTCATCCGGATCACCTCGCCCCGGCGGCGGCGCTTCAGCGCGGTCTCGAATTCGCGCACGAGGTCTTCGGCTTCGTCCTCGACCTCCATGTCGCTGTCGCGCAGCACCCGGAAGGCGCAATTGCTCTTTTCGACATAGCCGGGAAAGAGCTGGTCGATGAACAGCAAGAGCAGGTCTTCCAATGGCAGGAACCGCGCCACGCCGTCATCGGCGGGCAGGCGCACGAAGCGGTCGATCTGGTGCGGCACCGGCAACAGCGCCTGAAGCTTGCGGCCATCGGCCTTGCGTTGCAGTTCCAGTGCCAGCGCGAAGCCGGTATTGGGAATGAACGGGAAAGGGTGCGCCGGGTCGATCGCCAGCGGCGAGAGCACCGGGAAGACCTTGGCAAGAAACACCGCATCGAGGTGGAGGCGGTCGTCGTCCGACAGGGTTTCGCGGGTGCACAGCACGATCCCCTCGCGCTGCATCTCGGATGAAATCGTGTCGAAGGCGGTTTGCTGGCGGGCCATCAGGCGGCGGGCATCGGCGTTGATCAGCACCAGTTGCTCGGCCGGCGTCAGCCCGTCGATGCTTGGCGTGATGTTGCCCTCGCGCGCCAGTTCACGCAGGCCGGCCACGCGCACGGTGTAGAATTCATCGAGGTTGGTGGCCGAGATCGACAGGAATCGCAGCCGTTCGAGCAGCGGCACGCGCGGGTTCTCGGCCTCTTCCAGCACCCGCCAGTTGAAGCCGAGCCAGCTCAGCTCGCGGTTGAAAAACCGCTTCGGCCCCTCGATGTCTTCGGGCGCCAGGGTCACTGCCGCCGGAAACTCGGTTTCGAGGAAATCGGCGTTGATCGGGGCAGGGGCGGGGGCGTCGAGTGTCATGGTTTACCTGTCGCATCTCATCGTAACGGATTGATGCTGTTATGCGCTTCCCGCCGCCGAAAATCCAGCGCCGCCGGTCGGTGTCGTCACCGTGACGGAAATACTTCGCAGCTTTGCGTTAGCGTGACTTCGCGGCCAGCACGGGCGCCGCGACGCCGGTTCAGAACAGGTCGCCCTGCCGCTCGATCACCTGCCGGGCGAGGTCGCGGCTGACCGGTTTGCGCTCGGCGAGGGCGGCCTGGTCGAGTAGTGCGACGATCTCGCGCGCGGCGGCGAAGGAACGGTCGATGCGGGGCACGAGATAGCGGATCAGGGTCTCGGGCGGGTCGATCTGGCGATCGGCGAAGAGCTTGACCAGCACCGCCGCCAGCAGCGCCTCGTCGGGCGGCGCGATGGACACGATTGGGGTGCCCTCCATCCGGCTGGCGAGGTCGGGCAAGGTCAGCCCCCAGCGACTGGGCGGGGTCGTGGCGGTAACGAGCAGGCTGCCGCCCTCGGCCAATACGAGGTTGTGCAGGTGAAAGGCGGCATGTTCGGCGGCGGCGTTTCCGGCGATCCGGTCGACATCTTCCAGCGCCACGTTGCGCCCGGCCAATGTCGCCGGTTCGATTTGGGCCAGTGCTTCGCCGGCGATCACCTCGGCCCCGGCCATATCGGCCCAGACCTGCACCAGATGGCTCTTGCCCGCGCCCTCCGGCCCGGTCAGCACCAGTTTGCGCCCCGGCCAGTCCGCCCAGCCATCGAGCGCGGCCATCGCGGCGGCGTTGCTGTCGGACACGAAAAAATCGCCCCGGCCCCGTGCCTCGCGCAAGGGCAGATCGAAGGTCAGCTGGGTGGCCATGCTCAGGCGCCGTCCCCGCCGGTTTCGTCGGCTTCGGCCGGCAATATGCTAGGGTCATCGAGGCCCTTGTAGAGCCGGCCGTCGCGGTAGCGTTGGGCAAAGAAACGCACCACCACCCCGATCGCGGCGGCCACCGGCACGGCGACCAGCATCCCGACAAACCCGAAGGTCGAGCCAAAGGCCGAGAGCGCGAAGATCAACCAGACCGGGTGCAGGCCCACCGAGGAGCCGACGAGGTTGGGCGACAGGATATTGCCTTCGAAAAACTGCCCGAGCATGAAGATCGCCAGGACCCCGCCGATCAGCCACCACTCGCCCCAGAACTGGAACAGGGCGAGGCCGATGGCCAGCGCGCCGCCGACCAGCGCGCCGACATAGGGAATGAAGCTGATCAGCCCGGCCACGAAGCCGACGACAAGGCCGAATTGCAGCCCGATCAACATCAGCGCGATGGCGTAATAGGTGCCAAGGATCAGGCACACGGTCACCTGGCCCCGGATGAAGCTGGCCAGGGTCTTGTCGATATCGCGCGCGAGGCTGCGAATGGTGGGCGCATGGTCACGCGGCAGCAGGCTGTCGATGGCGGCCACCATGCGATCCCAGTCCATAAGCATGTAGAACGCCACCACCGGCACCACCACCAGCAGGATCGCCACGTTGACCACCCCCAGCGCCGAGGACAGCACCGCGTTGATCAATTCGCCGCCGCTTTCCTGCACCCGTTTGCCCAAAGTATCGAGCGATTGGCGCAGGATGCTTTCCTGGTCCATCAGCGACGGGAAGCGGCCGGTGAGAAATGTTTGCAGGTCGCCGGCGACGGAGGGGGCGATATTCACCAGCGCAATAGATTGGTTCACCAGCGTCGGAATCACCAGCAGGGCTGCGAGGGTGAAGATCAGGAGCGCGGTGAAGGTGATCACGATGGTGGCAAGGATACGGCTCAGCCCCATGCGCTCCAGTCGGTCGGCGACCGGATCGAGAAAATACGCCACTGCGCCGCCGACGATGAAGGGCAACATCACGTCGCCCAGGAACCAAAGCGCAATGAGAAATACCACCGCCGCGATGGTCCAGAAGCGTATCTGTGTTCCGCCGGGCAGCGCCATGAGCGTCCTCGTTTTTCCTGCGCTAGTCTTCGCTGGTTTGGGCGCCGGTTTCAAGCCCGGCACCGGGGCCGGGCGATCCTGAGGTCAGGGCGCGAGACCGAGCCCCTGCGCCAACGCCGCCCGCATCCCGGCAAGGTAGGAGCGGGTAACCGGCGCTTTCGAGCTGTATTGAACGAAGCCGTGGAACGCGCCGGGCACCGCGTCAAACGTCGCCACGACGCCACAGGCCTGCAACCTGCCCGCGTAGGTGGCGGTTTCGGCATGGAACAGGTCCGCGGTTCCACAGCCAAGCCAGGCGGGGGGCAGACGGGCAAGCTCTGCATCACTCGCCTGGGCGGCGGAGGCCGTGGCCGGCACCGGCTTGTCCCACCCGCCGAGATAGGCCGACCAGCCAAACCTGTTGGTGTTGCCGTTCCAGAACCGCAGGCCGGCCGGGTCCGGGTCGGGCCGGTGGCAGGTGGCGGCGTCGAGCATCGGTTCGTGCAGAAGCTGGAAGCAGGGCTTCGGCCCGGCCCTGCTGGTGGCGTGCAGGGCGAGGCAGGCGGCGAGGCCCCCGCCGGCGCTGTCGCCACCCACGGCGATGCGGGCCGGATCGACCTCGGGCCGTTCAGCCAACCAGCGCAACGCGGTGTCGACGTCTTCCAGCGCGGCCGGATAGGGGTGCGCGGGTGCCAGTCGATAGGCCGGTGCGGCGACGACGATACCGAGCGCGTCGGCCAGCGCGGCGCAGAAGCGGTCTTCGAATTCGGGCGCGCCGAGGACGAGGCCGCCGCCATGGATCCACAACAGCGCCGGTGCCGGGCTGGTGGCAGGGCGGGCCGGGCGATGCACCAACACCCGCAGGCCATTTGGCAGAGTATCTTTCTCTGAGCGCGAGCGCGCGAGCCGGGCAAAAACCTGAAAGCCGAACCGGACGAGGGGAAAGGTCCGCCGCGTGAAGATCGCGCGTGGCAGAAGCCGCGCCACGCCGCCAAGGTCGGGGTGAAACGGATTGGGAGCGGTCATTCCGGTGCTTTCGCGATCGGCCCTGTCGCCTGCTTTCGCGATTGGCCCTTTCGCTCAGTCTGGCGGATCTGCAAAGCGCGTCAAGCCGTGTTGCGGCATCACGAACAAAAAAAGGCGCGAACCTCAAACACACGAGGTCCGCGCCTTGGGGGGCGACACGGGGGAGGGGCCGACCGCGCCGCAGCGGGGGATCAGCAGTCGGGCGAGTTGCCCGGCAGGATCACCTTGTCGATCACGTGGATCACGCCGTTGGAGGCTTCGATATCGGCGGTAACCACGTTGGCCATCATGCCCGAGCCATCGTCGAGCATGACGCCGCCATCGAGCACCACGCAGACCGAAGCGCCTTCAAGCGCAGTGCCGACCGAGGTGGCGCCAATCGCGATATCGCCAGACATCACCTTGCCCGGCACCACGTGGTAGAGCAGCACGTTGGTCAGATCGCCCTTGGCGGCGGGTTCGAGCAGGCCCTCGACAGTGCCCGCGGGCAGCGCGGCGAAGGCGTCATCGGTGGGGGCGAAGACGGTGAACGGGCCGTCGCCGGAGAGGGTCTCGACCAGGCCGGCGGCGGTCACGGCGGCGACCAGCGTTTCAAAGTCGGGATTGGCGGCGGCAATGTCCACGATCGTGTCGGCGCTGGCGGCGCCGGCGGCGAGCGACAGGGTGGCGGCGGCGAGGGTGGTCTTGAGAGCGAAGCGCATTGGTGTGTCCTCCTGGGTGTTGGTGCGTTTCATGCTCCTCGCTACGGGACGACAGGGTGAACGGGATCACAGTGTTCACGCGAGCGTGACGCGGCGTGATCGCTCAGGGGATCGCGCGCCGTTGCCGGACGTGTCGCGTTTGAGCCCCCGCGCGCTGTTTGTGCCCGGAAAAAGACGGGCGGGCTTGCCGGGGGCGGGCGGCTCGGCTAGGGAGTTTTCGACCCCAACTCCTGCCCATGAGGCCCCCATGCGCCTGTCCCGCTACTTTCTTCCGGTTCTCAAAGAGACCCCCGCCGAGGCCCAGATCGCCTCGCATCGGCTGATGCTGCGCGCGGGCATGATCAAGCAGCAGGCGGCCGGGATCTATTCGTGGCTGCCGCTCGGCTTCAAGGTTCTGCGCAAGCTCGAAAACATCGTTCACGAAGAGCAGATCCGCGCCGGGCACATCCCGATGCTGATGCCGACGCTGCAACCGGCCGATCTCTGGCGCGAGTCGGGGCGCTACGACGATTACGGCGAGGAGATGCTGCGCATCCGCGACCGGGGCGGGCGCGATCTGCTCTATGGCCCGACCAACGAGGAGATGATCACCGACATCTTCCGTTCCCATGTCGGCTCCTACAAGGATCTGCCGCTCACGCTTTACCATATCCAGTGGAAGTTCCGCGACGAGATCCGCCCGCGCTTCGGGGTGATGCGGGGGCGCGAGTTCTTCATGAAGGACGGCTACAATTTCGATCTCGACTACCCGAGCGCGATGCACGCCTATAACCGCCACATGGTGAGCTATCTGCGCACCTACGAGCGGATGGGCCTGCAAGCGATCCCGATGCGCGCCGATAGCGGGCCGATCGGCGGCGACGACACCCACGAGTTCCTGGTGCTGGCCGAAACCGGCGAGTCGGAGGTGTTCTATGACGAGGCGATCACCGATCTGCGCCTTGGCGACCGGGTGATCGACTATGACAACTGGGACGAGGTCGCGGGCATCTGCACCGAGTGGACCACCCCCTATGCCCGCACCGACGAGACCCATGACGAGGCGGTGTTTGCCGAAGTGCCCGAGGCGCGGCGCAAGAGCTCGCGCGGCATCGAGGTGGGGCAGATCTTCTATTTCGGCACCAAGTATTCCGAGCCGATGGGCGCGACGGTGCAGGATGGCGACGGCAACAAGGTGCCGGTGCATATGGGCAGCCACGGCATTGGCGTGAGCCGCCTGATCGGCGCGATCATCGAGGCGAACCACGACGAGAACGGCATCATCTGGCCCGAAGGGGTGACGCCGTTCCATGCCGGGATCGTCAATCTGCGCCAGGGCGACAGCGAAACCGATGCCGCCTGCGAAACCCTCTACGCGGCACTCACCCAGGCCGGGCTGGAGCCGCTCTATGACGACCGCGACGAACGGGCGGGCGCGAAGTTTGCCTCGATGGACCTGATCGGGTTGCCGTGGCGGATCACGGTTGGCCCGCGCGGGCTGAAGAACGGCGTGGTCGAACTGACCTCGCGCCGCAGCGGGATCAGCGAAGAGCTCGCCCCCGAGTTGGCGGTGGCGCGGCTGAAGGAGATCTATGCAGGTCATCTGTGATGGCCGAGGCTGACGGACCGGCCTGCGCGCCGCCGGGCGCCGCGCCGGGGCTGGCCTATACCTTCACGATGATCGCGTTCTGGGCCTACGGGCTCGACACCCTGATCGGCCTGCCGGACTGGGCGGCGGCGCGGGGGATCGCCATCGCAGGCTTCGGCAACGGCGTGCTGTTGCTCATGCTGGCCGCGACGCTGCTGTTTCTGCTCGGGCGGATGGTGCAGTTCAACCGACCGGTGCAAAGCCTGGTCGGCGCAGGCTGCGGGGCGCTTCTGGCCAGCGTGGCGGCGCATCTGGGCGCAAGCCTGGTGACGCGGAGCCTGGTGCCGGGGGCGGTCAGCGGCGTCGTGCTGGTGCTGCCGATGGCGGGATGGTTGCTGGCGCGACTGCCGCTCGAGCGGCGCCGAAAGCGCATGGTCGGGCTGGCCGGGGCCGCAACCTTTGCGGCGGGGCTGCTGGCGGCGATCTGGCTCATGGCGGGCGCGAGCTAGAAACGCTCCCACGCTTGCAAGCACTTTTTCGATTACTAATGCAGTAATCTGACGGTTCTTCCTGAACCGAGTTGTCTTTTTCCGATTTTGGCGACAGCTCGCGTATGCTCCGTGCATGGCTTGACCGGAACGGGCAAAGGCGCGAGACTCCGGCTCGGACCGGGCACAGATCCGGCGAGCAGAAAGGGTAGATCCCATGCGTATCCTGGCACTGGCGGGCGGAATCGCGGGCGCGGTTGCGCTGTCGCAATTCCCCGAGTTTTCGCAGCAATATGTCCAGCGCCTGTCGGGCGCGGTGGACGAGTTGCGCGCGGTCACGATTGCCTTCGACACCACCGCCCGGATCGCCGGGATGAGCCGCGAAGAGGCCTTCGAGGCGATGGGCGAGGGTGAATTCCAGGTTCGGTTGCGCGACGACATGCGCAGCCGGATCTACCGCTACGAACGGCTGAACGCCGATTACCAGGCATTGGCAGGGGCCGCGCCGCTGCAACGCCTCGCGCGGGCCTATCGTATCCGCGATACCGAATTGGTGCAGCGCACCTGGGACGATTACAAGCCGGCGGTGCCGGTGACCAGCGAGGGCGCGATCTCGGCCGCGATCGGCTTTGCCGCGGGCTGGGGGCTGGTGGCATTCCTGCTAAGCCTGCTCATGCGGCCGCTGCGGCGCTTCGCCTGAACCCGGCCGCCGCCTCCGGCGGGAGTATTTGCGCCAAGAAAAAGGGGGCGGGCGCGGTTTTCGCGGGCGTTAACCTTAACGAATAGCGCGGGTAATTGGGTGGTGGGCCAATGTGGTCGGGGTGCCGGGTCACATCCCCGCGCGCTGTGGCCAGCTCTCTTGACTGTTCGCCCCCCGCGGATCAGGTTGCCGCAAATTCCGGAGAGGCATCAGTTTGGCCAAGAGCACCGCCCCGTTTTCGCGTTTCGAGTGGATGATCGCCTGGCGTTACCTGCGCGCGCGCCGGGCCGAGGGGGGCGTGAGCGTGATGACCTGGATCAGCCTGATCGGGATCACCCTGGCGGTTGCCGCGCTGATCATCACCCTCGCCGTGCGCACCGGGTTTCGTGAAGAATTCGTCGACACGATCCTTGGCGCCAACGCCCATGTGACGGTCTATTCGCGGATGACGGTCGACGAGACCGGCGCCGCGAGCCGGGTCATTGCCGACTACGACGCCTGGGCCAACCGGATCGCCGCGGTGCCGGGGGTGACCCGCGCCGCCCCGCTCATCAAGGGGCAGGTGATGGCGAATGCCGGCAGCAACAATGTCGGCGTGCAGGTCTACGGGATCCGGCCGGCCGATCTGGCCAGCATTCCGCGCATCGCCAATCCCGAGGACGCGGCCGGCGATCTGGCGGCGTTTCCGCAAGGGGTTGCGATCGGCTCCGGCGTGGCGCGCGAGTTGGGGGTGTATCTGGGTGACAAGATCAAGATCATCTCGCCCAACGGGGTGAAGACCGCCTTCGGAACGACACCACGGGTGAGCGCCTACGAGGTGGTCTATGTCTTCACCGCCGGGCGCTGGGACATCGACCAGACCCGGGTCTACCTGCCGTTCGAGGCGGCGCAGAGCTTTTTCAACAAGGAGGGCCGCGCCGACGAGATCGAGGTGATGGTGGACGATCCCGAGCATATCACCGCGCAGGTCGCCCAGATCATGGCGGCGGCGGGTGAGGATGCGGCGGTCTGGACATGGCGAGACTCGGCAGGCTCCTTCCTGCGGGCGCTCGACATGGAAGACAACGTGATGTTCGTCATCCTGTCGGTGCTGGTGCTGATCGCCTCGATGAACATCATTTCGGGGCTGGTGATGCTGGTCAAGAACAAGGGCCGCGATATCGGCATCCTGCGCACGATGGGGCTGACGGAAGGCGCGGTGCTGCGGGTGTTCTTTCTCGTCGGCGCCAGCACCGGGCTGCTGGGCACGGCGATGGGGGTGCTCCTCGGTGTGCTTTTTGCCACCTATATCGACCAGATCTTCGCGCTGGTGGACTACATCGCGGGCGGCGGGGTGTGGGATCCGTCGGTGCGCGGGATCTACCAGCTTCCCGCCACGGTGCGGCTGGCGGATGTGATCTCGGCGGTGTCGCTTTCGCTGACGCTGTCGTTTCTGGTGACGATCTTCCCGGCCCGGCGGGCGGCGCGGATGAACCCGGTGGAGGCACTGCGCTATGAGTGAGCCGGTGCTGGTGCTGGAGGATGTGGAAAAGGTCTATGGCCGGGGCCGCCCCGGCGAGGTGAGCGTGCTGCGCGGGGTCTCGCTGGCGCTGGCGCCGGGCGAGGTGGTGGCGCTGGTGGCGCCCTCGGGTGGCGGCAAGTCGACCCTGCTGCACATCGCCGGGCTGCTCGATACCCCCGACAGCGGCCAGGTGCATATCGCCGGGGTCGACATGACCCGCGCCAATGACCGCGCCCGCACCGGGGTGCGGCGCGAGAAGGTGGGCTTCATCTACCAGTTCCATCATTTGCTGCCGGAGTTCACGGCGCTCGAAAACGTGGTTCTGCCGCAGCTCGCCAACGGGGTGAGCGCGGCGCGGGCGCGCGACCGCGCCGAGATGCTGCTTGGCAAGGTCGGCGTGGCGGCGCGCGCCGGGCACCGGCCGGCGGCGCTGTCGGGGGGCGAGCAGCAGCGCGTTGCCTTTTGCCGCGCGCTTGCCAATGGCCCGGCCCTGCTGCTTGCCGACGAGCCGACCGGCAACCTCGATCCCGAGACCTCCGAGACGGTCTTTGCCACGCTGATGGAACTGGTGCGCGAAACCGGGCTTGCGGCGCTGATCGCCACCCATAACCTCGAGCTGGCCGCGCGGATGGACCGGGTGCTGCGGCTCGGCAACGGCGTGATCACAAGCGCCTGATTTCATGCGAAATGTGGTTGCATCCCGGCGTCGGACCCCTATCCATGGGGTTTGGGGAAACAGGGATGTCTGCAAGATGCGTTTTGTAACCAGAAGTATTGTGCCTGCCGCCATGCTCCTTGCCGCCGCCGCCGCCGCTGCCACCGGCGCCGAAGCGAGCGAGCGGCTTTCCACCTCGAACCGCTCCGACGAGATCGTGATCCGGGTCGATGTGTCGGACCAGCAGATGACGGTAATGCAGGCGGGGCGGCGGCTGTTTTCATGGCCGGTTTCGACCGCCGGGACGGGCTATGTCACGCCCACCGGCACATACCAGCCGGAATGGTTCAGCCGCGATCACCGGTCGCGTCAGTATGACGACGCGCCGATGCCGTTCGCGATTTTCTACCATGAGGGTTACGCGATCCACGCCACCTTCGCCGACGACATGCTCGGCCAGCCCGCCTCGCATGGCTGCGTGCGCCTCGGCATCGACAATGCGCGCACGCTCTACGAGATGGTCTACGCGCTGGGCAAGGAAAACACCTATATCGTGGTGCAGGACTGATCCGGCCTCCGGGCGCGGACCACTCCGGCCGTCTGCGGCTGCACCCGGTCCATGCCGAGATTTTCTTCAAACAGGTGCTTGACGTCGGCACGGCGAATACCGTGATCTTGGTGCAGAACCAGGGAGTTTGTTATGAAACGTCGCCTTTGTGGACCTGTCGGGGCACTGGCTGCCTCACTTATCCTGCTGGCGGGGTGCGAGGTGCCACCGGCCGACAGCGCAGCGCCTGCCGCGAGCGGTGAAACCACGATCGTCACGCGCGGGCCGGTCACGCCGCCGGTTGCCGAACGGGTGCAACCGCTGCCCTCGCCGGGGGCGAACAAGGTGCTGGCGGTTGTCGATCTGTCGGACCAGCGCCTGACGGTGGTGCGCGGCTTTGACGATGGGCGCGCGCCCGAGCAGCACCATTGGGTGATCTCGTCCGGAATCGCGCGCAAGCCGACGCCGAAGGGCCAGTTCTATCCGGATTTCCTCTCACCCACTCATGTGTCGTCGATCTACAACGTGCCGATGCCATGGTCGGTGTTTTTCAACGGCAATATCGCCATTCACGGCGATACCGACGCGCGGATGCTGGGCCAGCCGTCGTCGAACGGTTGCGTGAGGGTTCATCCGGTGCAGGCCGAGATCTTCTACCGGATGGTGGAAGATGTGGGCCTGCGCAACACCACAATCGTCGTGCGCGAGTAGGGCAAGAGTGGTCAGGGCACCGCGAAGGTGGCGGTGGCCGTCGCCACTTCCTTGCCGGAGGGCTCGGCTGTCAGCACCGCGCGGGTGAAGATCAGTGCCTTTCCCGCCCGCACGATGGTGGCGGTGCAGGAGATTCGCGCGCCGCTGGCAGGGCGCAGGAATTGCAGATCCAGATTGGTCGTGGCCACCGGGCGAAACTCGCGGAAATACCCGGCGCAGGCGATCACCATTGCGGTATCGGCCAGCGTGGCGAGGGCCTGGCCCGAAACGATGCCGCCCACCCGCGTGATCGCGTCGGTGACCGGGATGGTAAGCACCGCCCCGGTGCAGGCCATCTTGTCGACACGCGGCTCCAGCGCCCGCACCCAATCGGCGAAATTCGCCTCGATCCAGCTATTTGCGGTGTCTATGTCCATGTCGAGACTCTGCGCCGTGGCGATGAAAGCCGCAAGCCCCAAGCCGGGCTTTGCGGTCAATGTGTGCATGAGCTAACCTGCGGCAAAACAGGAGATCGTGGATGATCAGGCGGGCAGGATTCTTGGGAGTGCTGGCGCTGGCGGGCTGCGTGGATGCGCCGATGACCGGGGCGCAACTCTATGGCGACTATTGCGCAAGCTGCCACGGCCCCGATGCGCGCGGCGGCGCCGTGGCCGGAGCCCCCGACCTGACCACCCTCGCCAAGCGCCACGGCGGGCGCTACCCGGCGGTTTACGTGATGTCGACGATCGACGGCTATGCCCGCGCGGAAACCCACGGCCCGATGCCGATCTTCGGCGATCTGATCGACACGCCGGTGGAAACCTGGGTCGATCCCGACGGCACCCCGACGCCAACGCCGGTATCGCTGATCCTGCTCAACGAATACCTGACCGGTCAGCAGGGCGGTTGACCGGTTGGCGCGCGGTCGGCCTTGCGCCCTGACCGGCCAAACCCGGCGCGGGCGTTTGGAAAATTTGTTCAGCCGGACAAAAATTCAACCATACCCCTTGCAAAGCAACGTGCTAAGGTCTGGCATGGCCGCAAGGGGAATCGCTGCCAACCAAGTGCGGTTTGCCTTCCACAGCGGGTCTTTTACCGGCCGCGCGACCCACGTCAGGGCGCGGCGTGACATGGAGGTTTATATGACGTTTCTGAGCAAAATCGGGCTTGCTGCCGCCCTCGTCGCCGGATCGGTGACGGCGGCTTCCGCCTTTACCGCCTGCCAGGTGACCGACACCGGCGGGATCGACGACGCGGGCTTCAACCAGACAGCGTGGAAAGGCGTGCAGGACGCGATGGACGCCGATGGGATCGAGGGACGTTTTCTCGAAAGTCAGGCGGAGTCGGACTACGAGGCCAACCTCAACTCGCTTCTGGGCGGCGCCTGCGACGTGATCGTGACCGTCGGATTCCTGATGGGCGACGCCACCAAGGCGGCGGCAGAGGCCAACCCTGACCAGAAGTTCTCGATCGTTGACTTCGCCTACGACCCGATCATTCCGAACGTGATCGGCCAGGTCTTCGCGACCGATGAAGCGGCCTTTCTTGCCGGCTATCTCGCCGCCGGGATGACCCAGACCGGCACGCTTGGCACCTTCGGCGGCATCAATATCCCGCCGGTGACGATCTTCATGGACGGCTTTGCGCATGGCGCGAACCACTACAACTCGGTCCATGGCACCGACGTGACCGTGCTGGGCTGGAACCCGGAGAGCAAGGAAGGCCTGTTTACCGGCAACTTCGACAGCCTCGACGACGGCCGCGCCTTCGCGCAGAACCTCTACGACGAGGGCGCCGACATCGTGATGCCGGTCGCGGGCCCCGTGGGCCTCGGCTCGGCCGCGCTGGCCGATGAGTTGGGCACCGACGAGCTGAAGATCATCGGCGTTGACGCCGACCAGGCGCTCACCGACACCGAGAAAGCCCATGTCTACCTGACCTCCGTGCTCAAGCGCATGGATGCCACGGTGCAGGGCGTGATCAAGCTGGCGATGGATGACACCTTCGAAGGCGGGCTGATCGTCGGCACGCTGGAAAACGATGGTGTGAGCCTCGCGCCGTTCCATTCGTTCGAAGACGCCGTGCCCGCCGAGCTCAAGGCCGAGCTCGACGAGATCAAGGCCGGCATCATCGACGGGTCGATTTCGGTCAACGGCATGTAAGATGGCCTTCACCCGCCGCCGGCATACCCGGCGGCGGGCTTTCTGTTTTCCGGGGGTAGGGACATGGATGTCGAGCTTCGGGGCATCACCAAGCGATTCGGTTCGGTGGTGGCCAACGACAACGTTAACCTCATGATCCGCGGCGGCGAGGTTCTGGGCCTTCTCGGTGAGAACGGCGCCGGCAAGTCGACGATGATGAACATCCTGTCCGGGCTGTATTCGCCGGACGAGGGCGAGATCCTGATCGACGGCAAATCGGTCAAATTCGGGGGG